>Ga0181412_1000027_pt1 | contig 51271 bp, 41 predicted proteins | sample 35SPOviralmetaG_FD_130113 | JGI IMG/M metagenome (GOLD analysis project Ga0181412, IMG submission 130113) | Marine viral communities from the oligotrophic San Pedro Time Series (SPOT) site, San Pedro Channel, CA, USA - 35 SPOT_SRF_2012-08-15 | ecosystem: Environmental > Aquatic > Marine > Strait... | reverse complement strand
GGAGCCATAATAGTTCATCCAATCTGATTCTTTTACTTCTAATTTATAGGTAGGACGACGTCAAACAATTCCAGTTAATGCCGCTAACTCTTCTTTACCAAGTCGCTTTTTTTTATTATGAAATAATACTTTTTTCCCAATATAAGACTTACCCGTAGGTTTGTGTGTTGTTATATAAACAAAGCCAAATGTATTTTCTGGGAATTGAGTAATGTCTCCTATTTTATGTGTTTTATAGGTCCAACTCATATTTGTGTTTTATGGTTATTGATAAATATAGCTTATTTTTTTAAACCATATTTAGTAAATTTATACCAAGCCCTTTCGTGTAAAAAGTAAAGCACCATTTTGGAGATAACTTCTACCCCTCCTATAGCTAACCCTGCTACCCAAGAACCCGTTATGAGCCCTGAAATAATTACTGTGTCTATTGTTCCTATTATTCTCCATGAAATTGTTTTTGCAATGTGTCTTTTATAACTTACCATCTTTTCTCATTTTAGCTCTAATTTTAGTAGCAGATATTTCTTTTATATCTTCAGGAGGTATGTGTTCAATAACATCATATCCTACTCCTCTTCCATAATTTATTGATTCAACATCTGGTATGATAATTATTTTTATTCTACCTTCTTGTACTAAAGTATCTAATTCTTTTGATACATTTACTAAAACTTCTTGTGCAGTCCAAGGTTGTTTTTCACTTGGTTCTACATCTCTAATGCAAATTAATACGTTTTTACCTTCATTTAAACGCTGGTCTATTAACCATCGATGTCCTTGGTGCCAAGGTTGCCATCTACCGATAAACATTGAATATTGTTTACTCATAATCCTTTATCTCTTATTAAATTTATTGCAATAGCCCGTTCTCCGGGTTTATTTGGGTCCATATCATTAATTAAGTAACGAGGTCCTCTTTCAATCCCCATAATTAATCTATCATATGGAACATAATTTTCGTGTAATTCTACTTCGGTATGTATTCTAAGATATTCAGGGCGAGCTGTTGTTAGAATTATCATGTGTCCTTCACTTGCTGCCTTGTCTAAATATTCTATAGTAGATTTTATCCCCTCAGCTTTTGTTGTCTCATACGTTTCAAATTTACGATATTTGAATATAGTACCATCTATATCACAAAAGTATGTATTTTTTTTCTCCATATTAGTTATCTAGTTGATAATCTGAAGGTGGTAATTCATTTAGTAAAGACCCTTCAGGGTATTTTTTAGGTAAATTATTGATTATTTTTTGTAATGATTCTTCAGGTGTATCGTCTGTAGTATCTATATCAATAAAATTATCTTGAGGAGCAATATACGCAATTGCTTTCCAATGGTCACGTTCTCTTGCTTCTGATGTGTGTATATAAATTTCTTTAATATTATCACCTAAAAGAGTTTTAAAATCTTCTCTTTGATCTAAATAAGGTGCTACTAAAGAAACTATAACATCATTTCCTTGATTATGGAGGTAGTGAGCAATTCGTTGAGCTGTACCTACATTTTCAACTCTACCTTTAATAGAGTAATCTTTGTTAGAGAATAATTCTCTCATATCATCTCCATCAATTCTAAAAGCATTTGGGGAATATTCTTGTTGAAGCATATCTGCTAAAACAGTTTTACCAGCACATGGCTGACCAGTTAACCAGTATATCATATTATTGTTTATTTATTGATTCTATAATTTTATTTGTATCAAATACCTCATTTAAATCATTATAGGGTATAGAGTGAATATCTTGTGCTAAATTAAAAGGTTGAAAAACTGAATTTTGAATTTGTGGTTCTTTTGTAAATGGATTTGATAAAATATTATCATGGAGGTTATAACCAAATATTTTTGGTTTTGTAGATACCCAACATACAGTTGATTTTATATCCATGGCCGCTGCTAAATGCTGTCCAAAAGAATCTATTAGCAAACGTTTTTTAGATAATTGTAATAATATAGCTATACTTCTAAAACCATCTAAAGCAAATAAAGTATCTGGGTATTCATATTGGTCCTTTCTTTTTACATGGATAATAGAATAATCATTTTTATAATGTTGGATTATCTCATTTATAGTTGGTAAAGGTATATCTCGTGTCCATGAATATTGAAAACCTTGGTTTTGAGGCCCCCCATTGGGTTGGATAACCATTATTGGTTTTTCTGTGTTATAGAAAGGGATAAAATAATCTTTTTCGGGTTGGGTTAGATACAATTCAGGTTGTTCATTATTATAATGTAAACCATAAATTTTACACCAAGTTTTATATAAGTGTTCTTTTTCTGTAATAAAGGAAGTGTGGTGATAAGGGTCAGAAACAAATATTTTACAATCTTGGTCTTTAACATATTTTAAATATGCCCCCTCCATTTTTGAGGTTTCAAAGCACTCATTAATATAAGGGTTATTTAAAAATACATCAGGGTAAGCTGTGGAAATTATTATGTGGGCATTCTTATAACGTTTTCTTAGAATTTTTACTATGGCAGTTCCCATAATAGATTTTCCTAGACCACCGTCTATTTGAAATATAATATTCATTTACAACTTTTATTTTAGTAAAACTAATATACGTAATTATTTAGGCTATTCCTAATTATTTTACCAAGGGGTACCTGTTTCTTCTATAGAAGCAGTATATAAAGATACCTGTGTTGCAATCGATGAAGAATTATAATGTTGCATAGATTTAACAGGAATAGAACCTGTAATCCATCCTATTACCATATCTTCTGTTAAATTATTATAATCAACAAACCCGGCATCACTAATAGAGCCAGATATTTTAATTGAAGATGGAAATTCTTCTGAAAATTCTCCATGAACTGTTTCTAATCTATATTTTACTTTATTGACTAAACCACTTTCAATCACTCTGTTGAGGTTTGTAATTTTAAAAGTATGTTCCATAATAATACGTTAATTTAATTTATTATAAATATGATAAAATTTTTATTTTATACCTTCCCAATTAACTTTTGGTTCAGATAAATGTATACAAAATGTGTCTAAGTCCAAAATATTAAAAAACATACCAGCAAATATTAAATCATCAGCTCCCGCATCATTAGATAATGTAGGATATATTTGATGTAAATTAGAGTGTATTCTATTAACTGTAGGGAGGTGGAATAATTGGAAGTATCCCCACCCTTTAAATTGGTCTTCGATCTGATTGTGAGAGTTCCAATATTGTTGAGGATCAAAATTATCTATACTTTCATTTTGATTTATATTAACTCTACCCATAGTATATAAATTATGAGCTTGATATTTACAATCTATAAATTCGGGTGTAAATTGTTTATTGCCATTTTTGGAAAAATATTCAAAGCTTCCATGTTCTTTCTTTTTATAACCATTTAATATAGGTCGATTTAAAAGGGGATCTATTTGTACAATATCGGAGAAATTTTCTGGTAGAATAATATCAGCATCAATATGTAAATACCATTCTTCATCTTTTCCTAAATAATCAAAAGCTTCATTAATAGCACATCCTTTAGCAAATGTTCTTGTATATAAAGTTTCTGAGAATATGTATTCTAGATTATGCTCTTTGCATAAGTTAATAGTTTCTATATCATCCTCAATTGTAACTATAACCCATCTTTTAAAAAAACGTTTATTAGAAGTACACAGTTTTAATAGATGAGAGTAATAAACACATACCGTAATAGCATGTATATCTATATTCATAACCATATTTTATTTACATATATTTTAGTAAGTATTCCAACCAGAATAATCTAAATCAGGATATAAAGCTTTAACACCATCAACATCTGATTTAAAGTATGTTTTTAAGAAAGCTTTAGATGCATCATCTAAAGTAGTGTCATATGATCCTGAATTTGGGATTATAAATCCTGGATCTGAATCTAATTCATCTACTCCTAAAAAGGTAAACATTTTGTTATATTCTCCTAAATTATCTGCTTTTACAGCTTCCTGAGTTGTTACATATATCTTTTCTTTCCCAAATCCTTCTATATAGATATTTAAGTTGTCTGTATATAAACTTCTTTGTAAGATATTATTATTTTCAGGAGTTGCCCATTGTTCAGTACAGTCGTTAAATGTAAGATCTTTATATTGAAGACCAAAGTTATTTTGTGGTTTTTGAATGTGATTCCAATGACTAAATGCTCTATCAATTGGGTCTCTTAAAATAATAATAATTTTTGCATCAGGTATATCTCTTTTCATTCTTTTTACTGTATTAGATGATTGGTTTTCGTTACAGTAAAAGTAGTTAGGAGAAGATTCTCCCATAGCTATTCTATATAGTGGAAAATATCTTTTATAAAATTCTATGCCTCTTTGATAATTCTGGTATTTGTTAAAAAAATCCATTTCTTTAGATTTTTCATTACTTAAACCTTGAACTAAATTTGATATATCATGTTGGTACTGGGTATTAATTTTTGCTTTCCACCAAGGAGAAACGCAATAAACATCTATATGTTTAGATAAATTTTTAGCTGCTGCCGTAGTACTGCCTTTCATGACTCCTGCTACTATAAAATTTGGTAAATTTGATTGCATAATATTTTTATTATTTTGTTATAAATATGATAAAATTAATAAAACATTTAATTTATCTTGAAATATAAACTTTTTGCTCTAAATTTAATTCCCCTCTTCCATATCGTTGGGTTAATTGACCATATAGGTTTTCTCTAGTATTTTGTAAATCAATAAAAAGTTGTTTTAAATATAATTCTTTTGATTCTAGTTCTAATTGTGATATTTTTAAAGAACCTAATTCCTGCATTAATTCCCCCCACATATTTTCAAATTTAGTAAATTCATCTACTGTTTCTTGGGGTAATGGTATTACATTTTTCATATTTAATTATTTAGATAGTTTTGGATATTTATAGAGTTAAGAGATTTATTTATTTCATCAGTTACAATATTATTTCTAGATGTTTGTATGTGTAAATTATATGCATAGTTTATATTTTGATATTCACAACTATATTCTGTTAGAATATGGGAATAAAAAGTCCTTAAATCAAATAATCCATAACTATCTATCCACTTTTTAAAATCTTTTTCTACAAATTTTATATTTGGAATTTTATTTAACGTTGTAATATACATTATTTCTTTTAAGTCTACAAATATATTTGGAAATTTTCTATGAATAATATGTACTTCATCATAATATTTAGATAATTCTTTATAATTTATAAATGAATCATATAATGACATATGAACATTTTTTGGTTTTAAAGTATTATTTTTAACTTTATCTATGATTTCTGATTGTAGTCCTATTTCTTTACCTTGCTCATCTAGATGTTTGCACATTACGGAAGGTAGCATAAATATCTTTTTGCCTTGTTTTCTTACTCTTCGGCTAAGAAGTAAGTCAGGACCATATTTAGGGGTTATAGATTCATCATTTAAAGGGAGGGTTGGTTTTAATATATCAGAATAACTTAAAATACACCCATTCCCTACAAACCCTACTTCTGTGGTATTATGGAATATAAAATCATCTAAGGTACAACTAATCCATTTCCTTTTTTGAATACTTGCTGTTATTTTTCTTTTACTTTCGTGGAATCCTTTAATTGCACTATTTGTATGCCAATTTTTACAAAAATAAAACCCAGATGTCATTCCTATACTATTATCGGATTTAAGTTTAGAGTATAAGTCTTCTAAAGCATTTACAGGGGGGATAGTATCATCATCTAAAATATGAACATAATCACTAGTTAAAGAAGATTCAATAGCTTTAGTTAAATTAATAGCAGTGGAATAATGTTTAGAATATGGGTCACTAAGACGAATTTTTTCTTCCCATTCTTTCCATTCAAGTTCACTATTAACCCTATCAATCCCCTTAATTAAAGTTAAGTTATATTTAGATTCTAAATCATATTCTGCAACTTTAGTATCAAATAATGCTTTAAATTCTTTATTAAAAGCTTGTACTATGTTTAAATTAAGTACTGTAAAATTAGAGGGTATAATTACTTCTTTAAGGTAATTAAAAAGTGGGTCTATAGTAGCTTCTCTACCAATCATTATAAATCCTATTCCTAGGCTATTTTCATTTTCCAAACTCATAGTTAAATATTTTAATGTCTTTTTGGTATTTTTGATTAATTAATTCTGCTGTTTCGTCTGTATAATATTCCCAATAAGGTTTATGGTCTGTTTTATTTTTATGGGGGAGTTTAGTTATGGGAAAACCAATTTTATTGCAAATAATATTAAAGTCTTCTTGTAAATTTTCAAACCTTCCTATAAAAATATCATCTTCAACATCTCCATATTCATCCTCAACCCATTCTATTCCAGGAGAGTTCCATAAATCAGGGTTTGGGTGGTTGTTTTTTATGTAAGTTGTAAAATCTGTATTAGGAGAAACTACCCCTAATTTTTTACCAAAAAAATAATCAGATAATTTTCTATCCCAAGGGTTACGTAAAAAAATAAATTTAAAATAATTATCCCAATGGTTGTGTAGGGATTCTAAATAATTAGAATTTTTAATAATTTTTAATCTTTCTTCCGTTGGGTTAGTATCATATAAATCAAAAAGTTCTTTTGAGGTTAAGTGTTCTTTAATATCTCCGAATATAGTAGTGCTAACACTTCTCCCTGCAGTTTTATTTACATGGATAAAGATACATTTATACTGTTGAGATATATTCATATAACCTTAAATTTGACCCAATATAATAAAAATAAATCAAATAAACAACTATATTTTAGATTTAAGTTCGTCTATTTGTTTTTGTTGTTCCTTAATTGCTTCAATTAATAAAGGTATAATTTTTTCATAATCGACTGCTTTATACCCATTATCTCTTGTAGTAACAGCTTCTGGTAGTATTGCTTCTATTTCTTGTGCTATTACACCTACATCTTTACCTTTATTACCATGTATAGTTTTTACTTCTTCTTCAGATAAAGGTTTCCAAGTAAATGTGTTACCTGATACTCCAATTACTTTACATAATGAGTTTTCAATTGGTTTAATATTTTCTTTTAATCTTTGATCAGATGTTTGGAATGATTTAATATCATTTGTAGCATCAATTCTACCTGTTGTAGTGTTAAGTGTTGTTGTACCACCAACTTGTAAGTGACATGCTACCGTAGTATTATTCATATAGGTAGTACAATCTTTAGTTGTATTAATAGATCTTCCTATAACAAAGGAATGATCATTATCAACACGATTAAAGTTTCCTATTATACCACCACAATAACCACCACTACCAACTGCATTACCTCTTCCTCCTAAAATCATACTATGACGAGCCGATATAGTATTACTACATCCTCCCCCTATAAATGATTGGTAAGGTGAAGAGTAACCAATTCTATTACAATATCCTCCTACTATAGCACTTTGATTAGCACAATTCCTATTGGCATATCCTCCTCCTACAAAACCACATCCGGAAATAGAACTATAGTTACAATTATAACGACCACCCCCAATTACGGAATAAGCACTGCAGTTTCTATTGTTATTACCTGCGCCTATAAAAGAATAATCTCCAGTGGAATTTATACAGTTTGTAGAACCACCTGCAATTGTAGCATAAGTAGCTCCTGAATTTAAAGTATTTGAATTACCTCCTAAAAATCGTCCTTGAGCAGTTAATTGAGAACCATCATATTTTAATCCTGATTCAACAGTTCCTGTTCCATCACCATCAAATGTAATAACACCGTTTGTAGTTGTACCTGATAATGCTAGGACACCATCATTTCCGTTTACACCACTTGTACCAGAATTACCATTGTTACCATTATTTCCATTATTTCCATTATTTCCGTTTACACCAGATGTTCCAGAGTTTCCATTGTTTCCATTGTTTCCGTTTACACCACTTGAACCAGAAGTTCCAGAGTTTCCATTATTACCATTATTACCATCGTTACCATCGTTACCGTTTACACCACTTGAACCAGAAGTTCCAGAGTTTCCATTATTACCGTTATTACCATCATTACCATCGTTACCGTTTACACCACTTGTACCCGAAGTTCCGGAATTACCGTTATTACCGTTATTACCATCGTTACCGTCGTTACCGTTTACACCACTTGTACCCGAAGTTCCAGAGTTTCCATTGTTACCATTATTTCCATTTACACCACTTGTACCCGAAGTTCCGGAATTACCATTATTACCATCGTTACCGTCGTTTCCGTTTACACCAGAGCTTCCCGATGTTCCCGAATTACCGTTATTTCCATTGTTTCCGTTTACACCACTTGTACCCGATGTTCCAGAATTACCATTGTTTCCATTGTTTCCATTTACACCCGAGGTTCCAGATGTTCCCGAATTACCATTGTTTCCATTATTACCATTTACACCAGATGTTCCCGATGTTCCCGAATTACCATTGTTTCCATTGTTTCCGTTTATACCCGAGGTTCCAGAAGTTCCGGAATTACCATTGTTACCATTGTTTCCATTTATACCCGAGGTTCCAGATGTTCCAGAGTTTCCGTTGTTACCATTGTTACCATCATTTCCGTCATTTCCATCTACACCCGAGGTACCACTGTTTCCATTGTTACCATTGTTTCCATCTACACCACTTGAACCAGAAGTTCCAGAGTTTCCATTATTACCATTTACACCAGATGTTCCCGATGTTCCAGAGTTTCCATTATTACCATTTACACCAGATGTTCCCGATGTTCCAGATGAACCTGAAGAACCAGAAGTTCCAGAATTTCCATTAGCACCATCATTACCTGTATCTCCCTTATCACCTGTTCTAGCAAATGTAAGAATACATTCTTCTCCATTTGAAAAAGGTGCATTACTACTAGAGTCTATACCTGATACTGATATTGTAAAATATCCGTTATTTTCAGTTAAGCTAGATATTGTAAATATAACAAATTGTCCTGCATCTAATTTATTAGATATTTTAACATGGCCTTTTATTGTAGAAGTAGAATCATCAATCGTTCTCATAAAGGATTCAATATTACTACCTTCATTATCTTCGTCATCTACTCTTAAAGAAGTAGCTGATGATTGAACCATAAAATTATTTAATCCAAATCCTCCATTTCCTGGGTCATTAGATGTTGAGGTATTGTAGTTATATGAAAAAGAAGCTCCACCAAAGTTACCATTTTGACCACTTGTACCAGATGTTCCAGAGTTTCCGTTATTACCATTATTCCCATTTACACCACTTGTACCTGATGTACCAGAATTACCATTATTTCCATTTACACCACTTGTACCGGAATTTCCGTTGTTTCCGTCATTACCATTATTACCATCTGCACCTGAAGTACCGCTGTTTCCATTTACACCACTTGTACCCGATGTTCCAGAGTTTCCGTTGTTACCATTATTCCCATCGTTTCCATCATTTCCGTCTACACCTGAAGTACCACTGTTTCCATTGTTACCATTTACACCACTTGTGCCTGATGTTCCGGAATTTCCGTTGTTACCATTATTCCCATTTATACCCGATGTACCAGAAGTGCCCGAATTACCGTTATTACCATCGTTACCATCATTTCCATTTACACCACTTGAACCAGAAGTTCCAGAGTTTCCATTGTTACCAGTTACACCAGAGCTTCCCGATGTTCCCGAATTACCATTGTTTCCGTTTACACCACTTGTACCAGAAGTGCCCGAATTACCGTTATTACCGTTATTACCATCGTTACCGTCGTTTCCGTTTACACCAGAGCTTCCCGAAGTTCCGGAATTACCATTGTTTCCGTTTACACCAGAGCTTCCCGATGTTCCCGAATTACCGTTATTACCATCGTTACCATCGTTACCATCGTTACCATTTACACCAGAGCTTCCTGAAGTTCCGGAATTACCATTATTACCATCTACACCACTTGAACCAGAAGTTCCAGAGTTTCCATTATTTCCGTCGTTTCCATCATTTCCATTTACTCCTGATGAGCCTGAAGTTCCTGATGAACCCGTGTTACCACTTGTTCCCGAAGTTCCACTTGTGCCTGATGATCCTGAATTACCACTTGTGCCTGAGGTTCCTGATGTGCCACTAGTACCTGAGGATGCTGCATTTTCTTTTGTACCTACAGTACCACTAGAATCTACAACTAGTACTGTATTATCGTTTATTGAGGAGAGGTTGGTTAGTTGTAAGCCAGTTAAACTTGCATCTGATCCACTAACTACTAATTTTTTCCAATTTGGCATATCTATGTTTTATTATGGTTGGCAACTCAAAATGAGCCCACTTCCGTTATGGCCTATAATATATGTTATAAATATGAGATATTTATTTATTATCGAGAGATCTAGTGTAAAGATCTTGAAGTTTTAAAATTAAATTATACATCATTTCTATATCTTTTCCTTTGAAAGTAGTATTTTGAATTCCTTGCAGTATAATTTTTATCTCTTCTGTGCCTAATTCAAACTCAATGGGTTTTTGTTCGGGTTTTGATATAGGTTTTTTTGTAGTTCTATTAAGTAATCCCATAATATATTGAAACATTATTTTATTTGTATATAATTATACATATAAGATAAAAAAGGGTGGTTAAAAAACCACCCTTCTTAAATATTAAAATATTAAATCTTAACAGTAGATAAAAACATCTCCATTATCGATTTTAATGTTACCATTTTTCTGGTATTCAGCTGAATCAGAATGAGCAACATTTTGAATATCTACTACTGCAGCAACGTGTGCTGTTGCGTTAGCTGTAGAAGCATCACTAGCTACTGAAGCATTGAATCCCCAACGAGTATCACCTTTGTCATAGATGAATGCATGACCTGAGCCTGCTCCTTCATCAATGATAAGACCACCTTCGTCTGGATCTGCTGAGCCTGAATTTAATAGAATAAACTTATCTTCAACTAGTAAGTTTGTAGTGTTTAATGTAGTAGTAGTACCACTTACTGTTAAATCACCACTAACAACTACGTCGTTGAAAGTAACATCATCACTTGTACCTAAATCTTGGTTAATTGCATCAAGATTAGCTTTATTAGCATGAGTATGTGAATCACCTTCTAAAGTATCAATTCTACCATCTAAAGCATTTGTTACTACTAATACCGAACCTGAAAGGTTTGATGTTGCACTTGCAGCAGTTGATGCTACACTTGCTCTAGCTGTATGAGCTGAACCTGATAATGTAGATACTGATGTATCACCTTCTAGAGTGTCAATTCTACCATCTAAAGCATTAGTTACTACTAATACTGATCCACTTAAAGTTGATGTTGCACTTGCAGCAGTTGATGCTACACTTGCTCTAGCAGTATGAGCTGAACCTGAAAGTCCTGATGTTGCAGAAGCAGCAGCAGAAGCTACGGAAGCTCTTGCTGTATGAGCTGAACCTGAAAGTCCTGATGTTGCAGAAGCAGCAGTTGATGCTACACTTGCTCTAGCTGTATGAGCTGAACCTGATAAACTTGATAATTCTGCATCTGTAGCAAAATTAGCATCTAATGAACCAGTAAATGTTTCAAGAGCATCTAATCTACCATCTTGTACTCCTTGTTCAGTGTTGAGAGTAGTAATATCACCAGCATTAGTAGTAACATTACCTGCAATAACACCACGAGCTGTATGAGCTGATCCTGATAATGAACTAACAGAAGCATCGGTTGCATAAGTTGAATCTAAACCAGCAATATCACTTGCTACAGCGTCAATTCTAGAATCAACAGAAGAACTAAATGTAGTTCCTGCTAATGTTAAACTGTCACCTGAAGTTGTAATGCTTGTTCCATCCGTGTTTACAGATAAAGCAGTACCAGCACCACCTGCTAAACCATTTCCTGCGACAGAAGAGTTTAATTGAGTAGCTGTAATACCTGCATCTGCAACTTTTACACCTGAAGCTCCTACTGATAAAGTAGAACCATCTGCTTGAACAGCTACTGAAGCAGCACCTGAACCATTAAATGAAAAATCAGAAATACCATTACCATCTGTTAATGAACTTCCTAATGTATCGGCTGTGATCCCTGATAAGTTAGAGCCATCTCCTTCAAATGAGCCTGATAAGACTACTGAGGAATCGCCCGATTTTAAATATCCGGAATCGTTTTGTAATTGTGATACCGCCGATCCGGATACCACTACTTTTTTCCATTCTGCCATTTTAATTTTTGGTTTTTGTGGGGTTAATTATTGATTTTTATTTATTATACGTATTAAATATTATTCACTTAATCCAATAAACATTGAAGAAGAATGAAAGAAAATTCCACCAAGTTTTGCTGGGGGAGTATGTGAATCTTCATATACATGAAGTTGCATAACCCCATCAGAATTTATTTTAAAGCTTTCATAGCTTCCAGATTTAATTATAAAAGAATCATCGCTACCATCATTAAAAATCTCTAATGATCCCGTTATAAAGTGGGAACCAGAAAGTGATGAATTACCTACTACAACTTGTCCTTTTAAAAATGCCATTTTTTACGTTATGTTTTATTATAAATATTAAATTTAAATTTTATGTTTATGGAGAATAAAAGCTAGTATTAAAATCAATTATTACATCCTGTCCTGATCCTACAAATGGGTTATATGTACTTGACCATTTATATACTAGGAAATCTCCTGTTCCTCCTGATGAATCTGATTTATTTGTATATGTGGTTAAGGTAGCACTTGTTCTATAATAATATACTGTGTGGTTATTTTTAGTAAATGTCATAGTTTCACCTTCTACATTGCTATAAGTAATACCAACATTACCCGTAGTATTTACTGGGATTGTCCACATTCCCATTACATTTGAAAATGTTGGTGTGCCACTAACAACTGTTTGATTAACTGTACCTGTTCCAGTAACTATCATTCCCGATATAATAGTTGTTGCATAATCCTCACTTCCATTTCCTGATGGTGAAGTTAAATAAATATTATTATTAGTAGTACTTAACCCATAATCTCCAGATATATGAGTTCCAGTTTTTATAAGGTCTGCTTTAATAGACATATTATCCCAACTTGTAATTGCTGTATCTGTACCTCTTAATGTTAAATATACATTATTATCTTTCCACCCTAACCATGTTATTAAATGATAACCTAATTCGGATTCAGCTATTTTATCAAGACTATCATTAAGGAAACCGTTTACTAATTCATTTGCATCTCCCATTACAGTACTAGAATCAATATGTAAATCATTTGGATCTGAATATCCGTACCATGCCGTGCCCAATACTGAATTAAATCCTACTTCCATATCAGCAGGAAGAGCATCATAAGGACAACTTATAATTTGTAATACCATACCATCATCATCCATATGTAATACACCAATATCAGTATTTATAAATCCATCTGAAACTACACTTCCCCCAAAGACTGTAACTGTATCACCTACTGAAGGGTATGTACCACTACCATCATGGGTATATATAGCTTGATTAGTAGAAGCATTACATGCTAATGATGGGCTTGTTTGAAGGGTACTACCTGAGAAATTAGTTTGAGCATTACAATTAGTGCTATCTACCATAACGCCTCCTGTTATAGTCATATATAAATCTGTTGTGTATTTTATGTAACCATCTGCTGTAGGATCCGTTATATCATTTGTATCATAAATTCTATCACCTAATATTGGGTTTGAAGATTCTCCATCATGATAGTATGTGTTTCCAGTGTGTCCACCAGTACATATAGCAGAACCTGATGTTGAATAACGGGTTCCTCCTGTCCATGATGTTAAAGCATTTTGGTAGAAAAATAAATCTTCATCTTCGGGTTTCCAGGGGTTTAAAGGAGCATACCATCCTGTCCCTTGTTCTGTAGTGTCAGTAGTTGTTATACCATCAGAATCAAAAGTATCATATTTTTCAAATGCACCATTTGTATAAGATCCAGATAAAATACGTCCTGCGCTCATATTTGAACCTGTTAATAAACCATTAACATCAAATGTCCTATTATTTGTGAAATGTATATAAGAGTAAAGTGGGTTTCTGGTGATTGATTTTAAGTACCAATTACTGCTTTTATCTTCATTTGTTTTTATTATACTCTGACCTGTTGTAGTTTGAGAATCACTAGCTGCACTTTGAGTATATATAGCAGCTACTTCACCACCTTCAACTTTATAATAATATTTTGGATAATTACTACTTGATACAGCATAATATCCAGGTAATGCTTTTTGACATCCTGTAAAATCGTAATATAATGGGGTACTTACGGGGGCATCAGATCCACTTCTATTATCAAAATAAAGTGCCATTGATGTGGGGTTATCTTCTTCTTTTATTTCATGGGTAAAACTTACATCTAATTGTCCAATTAAAGAATTATCTAGAGCCCCATTATAAACACTATGATCTTCAGCGTAATCTATAGCAGCTTGGAATTGTTCTTCTGCTTCATCATCTGCATCAGTTTGGCTAATACAACTAGCAACAGTTCCATAAGGTAAAGATATAACTATATCTTCACTACAATCTTCTAAAGCACAACAAGTAGTTGTTACTGTATGAGTTCGTGCTGCACTATAATATATAGTACTACCACCACAATAAGGGATTGGTTTACCTGATGTATAAGATAATAGAATTAGTTTTTGCCATTCCTCAACTAATGTAGGGTTATCTGCTGGGAGGGAATATAAAAATTGGAGAGGTTCATCTTCTGTTACAAATGCTCTAGTTGAAGATAATTCTTTTGAATTTGAAGCAATTGATCCTCCTGATTGTTGGTAATAATAGACTCCATCACAATAATAACCATTATTTACAACACTTAAATCGTCATCTCTGTATAATGTACCTCCCTCATTTATATAAGGGGTTGTTGTAAAATGATGTAAAAATTTCTTACAATTTTCTCTATAATGATGTGTTCTAGGTGAGAAAAATGTTATTAATCTCCATAATATAAATAAACCAGCTAGTACAATTAAAACAGTACTTAAAGCTGCAGCTGCACCTGATCCAAATAAGGCAGTGAATGATGGTAAGGGGCCTGGTATTGATGAAAAGAAATTTGCTACTCCTGTTATTATACTTTCTCCAAATATTGATGCTATTAATCCTAAACCAGCAGCTCCTGCTATTGCAGTCCAGTTAACATCTCCATCCCAAGAACGATTAAAACCATTAATAATACCTCTTGTAAGTTTTCCTAGAGCATGCATTAATCCTGTAATAGGGAAATGTTTTTTCTTACCTAGAGAGTATGTTGTAAATACACTATCATTAGAATTTCTTTGGTTTGATGCATCGTAACCTAGATAATATCTATATTGTTGAGGTTGGGGTATGGTTGAATCATCATTATAAACTTTTCTAACTTTACCTACATTTCTCATTGTAGGTTCAACACAAGCTTCAGATGTAGGTTGGTTTCCACCAGTTCCTAAATCTAAAGTTTCCATAGGACCTAATGTTATCCTATTAGACCTAACTCTTCTTCTAAGAAACCAATGCCATGTAACCCTTACTTCATATCTAAATTTTGTACCATAGCTTCGAGACCATGGATCTCCTACCCTATATACTTTTCCATTGTATCCATAAAAATAGGGTAAAGCTGGGTTATTAAAATATGGACTACTATATAACACTGTGTTTATACTCCAACCTGATGATCCTGGTGTTGTAGCCGTATATAATTTTGTTGTTAAAGTTGAACTACCTGCTTTAGCATCATAAGCTGAATAAGCATGTAATCCTACTGTGTATTCATTTAAAGTAGTAAAATTATCACAATCATAAGTTAATTGTACAGAAGGGTTACTACTTGGTATAGAACCTTGTTTAGCTAAAGCAATTGAAATATTCAAATGTTGAGTTACTCTATCTGGGTCCCCATTTATGATTACATAATATGTTTTTGTACCACTACTTGGACTTCCATTTTCAGTAAATATTTTTGATATTGGAGAACCTGGAGAATTAGATAATTCATATACACTATTTATTTGATCCGAAGTTGATACTATACTACCATTGGGGGTAGAAAAATGAATTAAACCTAAATCAATATTATTAGGAATAGATATTGTAAATATTCCTCTACTATAGTTTGTATTGTTTAGTCTTAATGTTTGGGTAATTGTATTAAACCTTAAATTAGAACTATATTCTTCTTGAGGCCCAGACCAACTAGGGGAATCACTAGTAAAACTATTTCTATTAAATGTATAAATTATTGTTTGCTCTGCCATAATTTGTATTAAATATCCCTACATGGGATTATAAATATTAAGGTAAATAATCAATTATTAAGTGTACTCTTTCTTCTTTACTGTTATTTTGAACCGAATGAGGATTTTGGTTATTTATTTCCCAGATTTCTCCTTCTTTTAAATTTTTTGTTGTATTTCCTACTGTAAATAAAATATCTTCATTTGTTACCAAGGGTATATGTGTTCTTTTTACAATACCTAAAGACTTACCTCCATCTATATGTGGTGGTATTTGTTGTAATGGTTTTAATTTAGCTAAAAGAACCCTAAATATTTCACCTTTGCCATAATGCTCCTGGTATATTTTAATTAATTTGTTTTCAATTAAATTAAATTCTAATTTATTATAGTTGTATTCATTAAGTTTACCCTTTGTATTAGTTTTTAAACTATTTATATCCCAAATAATAGGGAGACTAAATGTATGTTTATGTGCCGCAAATCTATTTTGTCTTATTGGAACTTTATTCCATTCTTCAAGAGTAAATGTTTTTAAATTTTCAACAATTTTAGATACGTTTATAGCATCTAAATATTTAAAATCAAATGGTGCTTTCGTATTCATACTGTAAGGTTTCAAAATCTGTTTTATATAACTCTTGAGCTATTTTTAGTGTATCTTTATTAAACATTTCCAAATAATGTTTTTTACGTCTCATATGAGTAGCATTTATGTATGGAAAATCTTCAAATTCATCCTGAAATATTTCTGATAGTATATTAGTATTTTCTTTTAGATCTTCTAATTTTATATAAGTTATATTACATTCTATATCACACCATTCTGTTTGGGGTAAAAATAATCTACCACCACCAAAATCTTTTCTAGTGTTTAAAATTCTATAACTTTTATTATCTAATAATAAATGTACAACTTCTTCAAAACTTAATTTTATATAATCAGGATGTCTTTCTCTAACATGAGGAAGGGCTTGTGAAAAATAAAAAGAAGATACTAACTTATCTAAAGGATGGCGGCATAATTGATATATTTTATACTCATCAATATTTTCTCTAACATTATGGTGATCCACTATATCAGATAGATAAATATGTCTATTTGGGGGTGTACCTACAAAACCATATCCTTTACCTTTTATTGACTTTAATAAAGAAGAAGTTCCAGTTTTTGGTGGTAATAAAAGAATTATTTTTTTATCCTTTGAAATCATTCTTCAGTTTTTTTTACTTTTCTTACTGAAATTGCTAATGATGGAAGTGATCCAGTACGGTGAAAATTTTCAGGAATCCCTTTAGTATAAGTTCCATCTAATAATAATGAAAGAGATGAATTAAGTTCTGCTATTATAGGATTAAGATCTACATTATCATAAACCCACCCTCTAGCTATTTCTGGGGTAATTTGATTAAAACGTATAAAATTAGAATCTGAAGATGATCCAGATATTTCAAGTTCACCCGATTTTGACACTGAGTGTCCTTTTGAATAAGATTCTAATGTATAAAATATTTTGAATATTGTACCATCTCTTCTTTTTCTTCTTAAATTATTTATATGTAAATCGTATGACATGTTATATTTTTTATTAATTACCAAGGTGTTTTATCTATATCTTTACTTCTTAAAAGATCAACCATAGAAGATGATATTTCTGTTTTTAAAGAAGTTTGATCTAAACTTCCTGTAACCCAACTTAATACTATATCTTCTGTTAAACTATCAAATTCTATAAAATTAGGGTCTGTTGATGATCCAGTAAGATATGCAGTTCCTTTTTTCCTATTAAGTACTCTTTCATTTATAAAATCTAGAGCCCATTCAACCTCTTTTACAACACCAGTTGAAGTTTCCCTAGTTAAATCTTGTATATTCCATATAAGATAAGAAGGTATAGATTGTATACTTCCTGAAGCTTCTGAACCTGTTATTTGATTATTTTCTGACATAATTTTATAATTTTTAAACTAACCATACTTTTAATATTCCCATATCACTACCAAAACCTGCATAATCAAATGAGTAATATCCTCCTGTAGCTGGGATTGTTTTTACTGGGGATCTTAACCAAAACTTTTTATCGGGATAACCAGTTCCATTTCCACTAGTTTCTGTATAATAAAAATAATACTTTGGATTATAGTATGTTGATGTTACTGTAGTTGTTACAGTACGGGTTCTTACATAACCACTTACTTGTCCTTGATAAGTACTATAGGGAGTTATAGCTCTTCCATAGTAAGCTACACCTTGATAAGTAAATGTAGCTTTATAATTATCTGTATTAATACCTGTTCCTGAGGTTGGGGTTGATCCTCCTCCCATTACCCATCTACCATTAGTACTACTATCATTAATTGTATACCATGTTACACTACTATATTGTGATTCTTGATCTCTAGATGTTTGGAAATTATTATGATATCTACTATCGTAATTATCAGTATCAGAAGCAAAATATATATTACTAATTTGAAAATCACCATAAGGTCCATCATCACTAGTATATTCAAATAATAATCTTCTATTTTCACCAGCATATGATGTTAAACTTCCATTTACGTTTTGATAAGTAGTACCTGTTCCAGGAGGTTCTATTGTTTCTAATAATATTCCAGGGGCAGGTATACCAAATATATTACTAACACAATCAGTACAATAATTATTTTCGTCTTCTATTTTTAATTGATATATATCATCATCTGTTCTAACTATTGCTCCTCCATTATCCGTTAATTGGTCATAAGTTAAACCTGTAGCTGTACTATAACTATTACTTGATTCATCATAAATTTCAGCTGTATGATCAAATACAGTTGGAGTTGATTCAGTAGAATATACAACTCTAAAAGTTGTTATTAATTGGGTTCCTATTGTTACTCTAAAATACTGTGCCATAATTAACTGTTATTACAATAAATAAAATCACCACAAGTGTCATACACATTAGCTTCTCCTGGAGTGGGGTAACTAGATCCGGATACAAAAAATATGGTATCATCTATTATAGTTCTTGTATAAGTAATACCGAAAAACCAGTTATAGGTTTCGGTTCTTTTTTGTCTATAATACCCTTCATCAGACTTAATTGTTAATGATGCATCTTCATACCAAATTAAATCTTCAATAGGAGTTCCTTCAAAATCATCTCTATCAAAATATACTGTTTTTGTAGTTGAACAGTCTCCACAAATTGTATTTAAATTTGATGTATTGTAGTAACAAAAATTAACACCAATACCATCAGATAGTTTTGCTAAAGCATAAATTGTTATATCATCTGTAACTGTATGTGTATAAGTAGTATTTGATGAAATAATACCTGTTGAACCATCTGGGGTAAAACTAAAACCTATAAATTGTTCTGGTGGGTTTGTAATATTATTAATAAACCCTGTTATTGATGTGCCTGATGAAACTTGTTTAGTTACTGATCCATTAGTACTACTAATTGTACCTCCAAGGGTAACATTAAATTCTACTTGAGGATCTAAAACAGAACATGAATATGTAATATTTTTAATACTTGGATCTCCAATTTCTTCAAAACTACAAGTATAACATGATACTTCTTGTGGGTATCCTCTCCATTGAAGAGAACCTGATATATCAGATAAAGAATTTATATCTCCTGAAAATGCAGGATCAAATAAAGGTACTTGTGCATCAGCTATGTTATGGGAAAAATTAGTATTCCCATCAACAGGATCGTCAGCATCGTGTTTTTGTGCTCCTTTTATAGAACTAGAAATTGGGTTTTCTACTGATCCCGTATCAAACATTTTATATGATCCTTGAGTAGGTACTGGCATGATACGGTTATTTTAGGTTAATTTATCTTCAATAGATTTAATACGTTTTTCTAGTTCAATGATAGCTTTATGCATATGAGCTAATACTGGTCTATCTTTCATTGTTAAATACCCATTACTATTAGTAGATACTGCATATGGTATTGCTTCTGCTACTTCTTGGGCTATAAAACCTGCATCTTGTTTACCTGCTTTTTCATATTCATAAGCAGTAAATTGTTTAATAACATCTAAACCATTTCCTATTTCTTGTATGTTTGATTTTAAGTTTCTATCTGATGTTGTTATAAAATCATTTGCAGTTACATCTCCAATAACACAAGCGTTATTCATAAAAGTAGTGCAATCTGCAGTTGATGTTATATTACTACCTATAATAAATGAACAACTATGGTTAGCAATTGTATTATTCCTTCCATTTAAAATAGCAGAAAATTTGTTATTAGATGAATTACAGGTAATATTATTCCCCTGTCCCCCAAGAATAGTACTATATTGAGATGAAACTCCATTTGTACAACCTCCTCCTATAAAACTATGATTAGCACCAGAACTAACTACGTTTTGATCACCTCCAACTATTGATGCGGCTGCTGCATAATTAAAATTATTATAACCACCACCTATATGTGCATAGTTTGCGCCTGTAGAAGCTATACTATTATCACTCCCACCCCCAACTGTACTATATCTTCCATAAGTTGTATTTGAATTTCCTCCTATTATAGAACTATATTGAGCAGCTGAATGTATAGTATTTTGGTTACCTCCTGCAATAACTGAGTGGTTATCACAAATTTGATTATTTGTTCCTCCTGCTATTGTTGAAAAACATCCATTTGACAATATTTTATTACTAGCACCACCTCCTATAAATGATGCATAATCAACAGCACCACATATTCTATTACTAGCACCACCAGCGATAGTTGAATTACCTATATTACTACCTGAGATTTGGTTATTTTGTCCACCTCCTATTGTATTACATCCTAATGAGGTATCAATTATATTTTTATCACCACCTGCAATTGTAGCAAGACAATGTCTTGTGTCACCAAGAGAGGATGTAATTATATTTACATTCCCACCCCCAATAAAACTACACTTAGAATTACTGATTAAATTTTCTTTACCTCCACCTATACGAGTATTATCTCCAAGTGCAACATTACATATTCCACCTCCAATAGAAGCATGTAAGCAGAATGTACTATTTTCATAACCCCCTGCAATTACACTCATTTCTCCATTCCCTACACTATTTTTAAATCCTCCTCCTATAGTTGAAAAATTTGAAGTAATAAATGAACCAGATCCACCTCCTATAAAACCGTATTGAGCTTTAAGAGTGTTTTTAAATCCTCCTGCTATTGTACTCCAGCCTTGAACTGATGAGTTTGAACCACTAACTGGTTGGATTGAAGATGTACTTGATTGGTAGTATTGGTATGGAGAAGCATATCCCCCTAGTGAAACTCCTGAAGTTCCACTTGTACCTGATGTACCGTTTCCTGAGGTACCAGATGTTCCACTTGTTCCTGATGTACCGTTTCCTGAAGTACCAGATGTTCCACTTGTTCCTGAAGTACCTGATGAACCCGAAGTTCCTGATGAACCCGAAGTTCCTGATGAACCACTTGTACCTGAAGTACCGTTTCCTGAAGTACCAGATGTTCCACTTGTTCCTGAAGTACCGTTTCCTGAAGTACCAGATGAACCACTTGTTCCAGATGAACCACTTGTTCCAGATGTACCTGAAGAAGCTGCTGCTTCTTTATATCCTATTAAACCATCAGAATTTATTACTAATACAGTATTTTCTTCTGATTGTAATTGTAAGTCTTTTATAGATAAAGATCCAGTTATTGAAACTGATCCTGTATATTGATGTGTATCATCTAATGTGTCTCCAAACTTAGTTGAACCTGAGCTATAGATTATTGATGACGTTTCATATATTGTATGTATTGTACCAAATGAACCTGTTCCTGATACTACTACATCACCTGTTACATTTAATGTTGAACCATCAAATGTTAAATTTTGTTCTACTGTTCCATTGGGTGCAGTTCCATCTAAAGTAATTACACCATTATCTGTATTACCAGTTAATGAAAGTAAACCTGATGTTCCGGATGTTCCACTTGTACCTGATGAGCCACTTGTACCACTTGAACCTGATGTGCCACTTGATCCAGATGTTCCCGAACCACTTGTGCCCGAAGAACCACTAGTACCACTTGATCCAGATGTTCCACTTGAACCACTAGTTCCGCTTGAGCCTGATGTACCAGAACCTGAAGTTCCTGAGCTACCACTAGTACCGCTTGATCCAGATGTACCTGAAGAGCCACTAGTACCACTTGAACCAGATGTTCCTGATCCACTTGTTCCAGATGAACCAGATGTACCACTAGATCCACTAGTACCTGAACCACTTGTTCCAGATGAACCTGATGTTCCGCTTGAGCCGCTTGTTCCTGAAGAACCTGAAGTACCACTTCCTGATGTTCCACTTGACCCAGATGTACCTGAAGAACCACTAGTACCTGAACCAGAAGTTCCTGAAGAACCACTAGTTCCTGAAGAACCAGACGTACCGCTTCCTGATGTTCCTGAACTACCGCTTGTTCCACTTGATCCAGATGTACCTGAAGAGCCACTTGTTCCTGACCCACTTGTTCCAGATGAACCAGATGTACCACTTGAACCGCTTGTTCCTGAAGAACCTGAAGTTCCTGATCCTGATGTTCCAGATGAACCTGATGTTCCACTAGAACCACTAGTTCCGCTTGAGCCACTTGTACCTGATCCTGAAGTTCCGCTTGAACCTGATGTTCCTGATGAACCTGATGTCCCCGATGTTCCTGATGTTCCTGAACTGGCAGCATTATTTCTATATCCAAATGTACCATTACTATTAACTACAACAGTTGCAGTTTCGGTTGACATTTCAGTTAAATCTTTTACACCTAAAGAACCTGTAATTGTTACACTACCCGTATATTGATGAGTATCATCTGAAGTGTCTCCAAACTTAGTTGAACCTGAACTATAAATTATAGAAGCTGTTTCATATATAGTTTCTAAATGATTTATAGAAGCTGTTCCCTCTATTCTTAAATCCCCATATATAAGGGCATTACTTGCTGTTAAAGCAGCTACTGTAATAGGTTGTGTTGTTACATTTCCTCTATCAGTTACATTTTGTAAATTATCTATTGATTGAGTATATGAAGCAGAAATACTAGAAAATATAGCATGTCCATTTTGTGAAGCACCAGCTGGAAATTGAATTTCTGCTGTATCTACAGTTGGAAATTTAATAAATTCTGTTATAATTAAATTATATGAAGTATCAAAAATATCAACATTTAATGGTCTAGTATTTAAACTATGGGTAACTTGCCAAAATGTTGATGGTGAAGATTGATAATGAAGATATCCACCCCCTTCACTTTCACCTGAAGTACCAGATGTTCCACTAGTTCCACTAGTTCCTGAAGTACCATTTGCGCCTGAAGTTCCACTTGTTCCTTTTGCACCTGATGTACCACTTGAACCAGATGTACCAGATGAACCACTAGTTCCTGATGTTCCACTTGAACCGCTTGTACCGCTTGTTCCAGATGAACCACTTGTACCTGAAGTACCTGATGTTCCTTCTTCACCGCTTGTTCCAGATGAACCACTTGTACCAGATGTTCCGGAGGTTCCTTCTTCTCCACTTGTTCCTGAAGTTCCGCTTGTTCCGCTTGTTCCAGATGAACCACTTGTACCAGATGTTCCGGAGGTTCCTTTTTCTCCATTTGTTCCTGAAGTTCCGCTTGTTCCAGATGAACCACTTGTACCTGAAGTACCTGATGTTCCTTCTTCTCCTGAGGTTCCGCTTGAACCACTAGTTCCACTTGTTCCTGAAGTACCATTTCCGCCTGAGGTTCCGCTTGAACCACTAGTTCCACTTGTTCCTGAAGTACCATTTCCGCCTGAGGTTCCGCTTGAACCACTTGTTCCTGATGTACCCGAAGTTCCGGATGTACCACTTGAACCTGAAGTTCCGCTTGTTCCTTTTGCACCTGATGTACCACTTGAACCTGAAGTTCCTGATGTTCCTTCTGCACCTGATGTACCACTTGAACCTGAGGTTCCGCTTGTTCCTTCTGCACCTGATGTACCACTTGAACCTGAAGTGCCTGATGTTCCGCTTGTTCCACTTGTTCCTGAGGTTCCTTGTGCACCTGAAGTACCTGATGTTCCGCTTGTTCCACTTGTTCCTGAGGTTCCTTGTGCACCTGAAGTACCGCTTGTTCCTGATGTACCTGAAGTACCGCTTGTTCCTGCTGAAGTAGCTCCTACAAATAACCAACTATCAGGATTTGTAACATCTGATGCATCGGTTAATACATAAATACCATTATTAGAAGCAGTAGAATCTGATCCTACTGAGACTGCCATACCATTATAAGCATAATAATTACCATCCAGCCCATTCCAATTAGATGCAACTGTCAGTTCTGATTTAGATGATACTGTGTTACGAGCATCAAATGGCCCCTGTATTTGGGGTTCAAAATTTCCTGAAAATGCTAATGTTCCTTTTGTTCTTGCCATGTTATGTTATTATTGTACTAAAAATTTCATTGTTCTTTCTCCTATATTACCTGATATATTATATGTGTATCTATCATATGCTACACTATTGCCCTGAGGGTCGTTTCTTGTTTGGGATGTATCTAGTGTAAAACTAGAAATATCAACATTTTCAAAATCTCCTGTTAAAGATTTTAGTTGTATTGCTGTAATATTACCAAATGCTTGAGGTATATCAATTGTTTGTTTATTTCCTCCAGTTTCTGCTACAAAATCTACTGTTATATCATCATTCATACCTTGTAAACTTTGTTGGGTGAGTGTAGAAATATTAGATGTAGTAGCAAATACAGGATAAACTCCTATAACGGTTACTGTTCTATTACTAGTAGTTCCTGAACTTAAAGGTGAATCAAAATTATTGCCTTTACTTGTTTTAGGTTGTGGACCAGCATCATAATCAACACTACCAACCCATTGATTTGTTCCTGATTGTATTTGATAATTAGAAATTGTTTCCGAATCTGTTAATGAAGTACTAGGATTATCTGAAACACCTGTTCCACTATAGTTGTACTCATTAGGATCTCCACTTCTAAATCCTGTAGTACCATAAGCGGGTGAAATTGATCCTTTACTAAAAGTAGCACTAAGGGTAAAAGTTATAGTATCCCCAATTTCTTGATAGGTAGATGATGGGCTAATACTAAGTGTACTTGATGGGTTAGATAATGTAGGATCTAATTCTGGGTATAGGATTAAGTCCATCATCTCAGGGAATGTTTTATTTAAAAAAGTTGAACCCGACGGTACATTGGGATTTTCTGTGCTTGGGAAATCCTGAGGGGTTGCGTTAGTGTTTGTGTAGGCACCACCAACACTACCTGTATTTTCTGTTTTATATTTAAATAAACCAGTTGCTGGATTTACTACTACTACTTTATTTAAACTACTATCTTCAACTAAATCTTTTACTCCTAAAGAACCTGTAATTGTTACACTACCTGTGTATTGATGGGTATCGTCTAGTGTATCTCCAAATTTGGTAGAACCTGAGTTGTATATTACGGATGATGTTTCAAATAAAGTATGAAGATGAGCTATTGAAGCTGTTTGAGAAATAATTAAACTACCAGTTATAAAAGCAGTATTACCATCAAATGTAAAATTTGATTCTACAGTTCCACTACCATCACCATCGTACGTTATAATACCATTTTCTGTAGTTCCATCTAAATCTAAAATACCTGATGTACCTGATGTACCGCTTGTTCCTGAGGTACCTGATGTTCCTTGTGCACCTGAAGTACCGCTTGTACCTGATGTTCCGCTTGTTCCTGATGTTCCACTAGTTCCGCTTGTACCATCTTCACCACTTGTTCCTGATGTTCCTGATGTTCCTGATGTTCCGCTTGTACCATCTTCGCCGCTTGTTCCTGAAGTTCCAGATGTTCCATCTTCACCACTTGTTCCTGAAGTGCCGCTTGTTCCTGAAGTGCCGCTTGTTCCTGAGGTTCCAGATGTGCCATCTTCACCACTTGTACCACTTGTACCTGATGTTCCGTCTTCTCCGGATGTTCCACTTGTTCCAGAAGTTCCATCTTCTCCGCTTGTACCACTTGTACCTGACGTGCCATCTTCACCTGATGTTCCACTAGTACCACTTGTGCCATCTTCACCACTTGTTCCAGAAGTTCCGCTTGTGCCTGATGTGCCATCTTCACCAGATGTACCACTTGTACCTGACGTACCATCTTCTCCTGAGGTTCCTGAAGTTCCAGATGTTCCATCTTCACCTGATGTTCCACTTGTTCCTGAGGTACCTGACGTGCCATCTTCACCACTTGTTCCAGAAGTTCCGCTTGTACCATCTTCACCTGATGTTCCGCTAGTACCTGAAGTTCCGTCTTCTCCTGAAGTACCGCTTGTTCCTGAAGTTCCATCTTCACCTGAAGTACCTGAAGTTCCGCTTGTTCCTGAAGTACCTTCTTCACCTGAAGTACCTGATGTACCTGATGTTCCTGATGTACCTGAGGTTCCTGAGGTTCCTGAAGTTCCATCTTCGCCTGAAGTACCTGAAGTTCCGCTTGTACCATCTTCACCTGATGTTCCGCTAGTACCTGAGGTTCCTGATGTTCCACTAGTTCCCGGTGAACCAGATGTACCTGATGTACCACTTGAACCTGATGTACCTGAAGTACCACTTGAACCTGATGTACCGGGATCACCTTGTTTACCTGAAGTTCCTGATGTGCCTGAAGATCCAGATGTTCCTGAAGTTCCAGAAGAACCTGAAGTACCTGATGTACCTGAAGAACCTGATGTTCCAGAAGTTCCACTTGTATGACCTCCTCCTGATGTTGAATATTTTATTAGACCATTATCATCAACTACTAAAGTTTTTGTTGAAGTAGTATCTAATTCTAAATCTTTTACACCTAAAGAACCTGTAATTGATACACTACCTGTAAACTGATGTGTATCATCTAATGTATCTCCAAATTTGGTAGAACCACTAGAATATATAATAGAAGATGTTTCATAAGTTGTGTGAACAACATTAAAAGATCCGGTACCATCAACACGAATATCGCCTTGTATGTATGTAGAACCCGTTGTAATTGTATCACCAAATACGTTTAAGCTACCTGTTATGAGCACATCTTTTGATGCGCTTAAATATGTGTCACCTTCAAACCAATCTGTATCTGCTCCACCACCACCTTGAATAGTAACAGTAACTCCTGTGTTGTCTCCACTTCCAGATGTTACAATACTTTCAACCCCTGAACCTGTAAATTTTATAAATTTTACATTATCTTGAATTAAGCTACTCCCTGAGTATATGTTAGTAAGAACTTCATTATCTAAAAAATTAGGAACAGCAATATTAAAAGCTGCTAAGTTTATATCTGGGGGTAATTCTCCTAGATTAGTAGTTAAATTAGTTAAACTTGGAATTAATTTTTCTTTATTTGACTTTTCTACAATACCATAATTTGTAATTCCGGGATTTAGATAATGTCCTAAAGAAGATTCTGATCCTGAATCTGAAAATTTAATAAATGCAGATAAACCAGTTAAATCTGAGTTACGATTTACAACTGTTATTATATCATAAGAATGATATGTTCCATTTATATTTGAACCTGCATTATTGATTCCAGTTTTAGATGGAGAAATAATGCTATATATAGAATCTCCTTCATTAAAATTAGTATCTTCACTACCTGTAATAGATGTATTATATATAATACCATTAGGATCAAGTAAACTACCTGTAATGTAATACTCATCTAGAGGTGTGGATACAGCTGAAAAATCTCCAGATACAACTGATATAGCAGGAGAATTTACTGTTATTTCCGTGGAACTATCAATAGATACAATTGTAACAGCTCCTGAAAAAGCCCCACCAAAGTTTTCAAGAGTTTGACCTGGTTTTAGTAAATCAATATTACTGTCAACTGTTACAGTAGTACTATTTAAAGTAGTTGTAATATTAAAAGTAGTAAAATATTGACTACCTATACTTGAATTAGTAGTAAATTTCCCAAAAAACAAGGGGTTAGCCATAATAGATGTGGTTTATAGTTTAATTATACATATTAAAAAAGCCCTTTATATTAAAAGGGCTCTATTTAATTTTAATATAAAAAAAGGGTTTTTAAAAAGACATTTTAATAAAATTATTCACTACATTACTTAAACCTTCTACTTTAAAAGTTGTAAAATTTGCACCAGTACTAAATGAAATAGAACCACCAGAATTAGCGTTTCCATTTTGTACTATACTAACTGAAGGAATATTTTTATCTTGTAAATCTGTATTACCTCCTGCTCCATTTTCTATATTAGAAGGCATTATAAAAGTTGCAAAAGTTTGAGCTAAAGCAGTTCCTGTTTGGAAAGTCATTGATAATAATTGTATATCTCCACTTCCCGGTGATTCTAAAGTTGCTCCCGTTTTAGTCACACTAGATAATTTAAATGCTGGGACATATGCTCCATCTGTACCTGTTGTGGTTGCTGATGTAGTTGAAGTATAATCAAATTCATCTGTTGAAACATTTGAAATTGCTACATATAAATAACTATCAGCTCCCCCTCTTACTACAATATAATCTCCGGATGTCAATCCATGAGCTGTAGATTCTACAGTTACTGTTGTTCCACTTTGTGACCATGGTAAACCTGCATATAAAGTTCCAGTAGATAGTATTTGTGAAGAAATTAAACCATTTTCATAGGCTTGATATCTTACAGTTGGTGATAATACAGTAGAGATACCTCCACCTCCACCACCACCAGAAATTGTTACATCGGCAACACCACCATTATTGGCTACTGTTGCTCCTGATACAAAGTTTATTTCTGATGTACCTGTAACTATAGTAGAACCACCTTGAGCTACATCTACAGATAAACCAGATGTTCCACTTGTTCCGCTTGTGCCTGCTCCAGATGTTCCACTTGTTCCACTTGTTCCGCTTGTACCTGCCCCAGATGTTCCACTTGTACCTGAAGTACCGCTTGTACCTTCTCCAGATGTTCCACTTGAACCTGAAGTTCCTGAAGTTCCTGAAGTACCATTTGAACCTGAAGTTCCTGAAGTTCCTGAAGTACCTTCATCACCTGAAGTTCCACTTGATCCTGAAGTTCCTGAAGTGCCACTTGTGCCTTCTGGTGATACTCCACTTGTACCTGATGTACCGCTTGTGCCTGCTCCAGATGTTCCACTTGTACCGCTTGTACCACTTGTACCATTTCCAGATGTTCCACTTGTACCTGATGTACCGCTTGTGCCTTCTGGTGATACTCCACTTGTACCTGAAGTACCGCTTGTGCCCGCTCCAGATGTTCCAGATGTTCCACTTGTACCACTTGTGCCTTCTCCAGATGTTCCACTTGAACCAGATGTTCCACTTGTACCGCTTGTACCTGCCCCAGATGTTCCACTTGAACCTGAAGTTCCTGAAGTTCCACTTGATCCTGAAGTTCCTGAGGTTCCGCTTGTACCTGAAGTTCCTGAGGTATTACTACCACCGCCACCACCAGAAATTGTAACATTTACTTGGTTTGCATCTGTACCATCTTGTGATACCGTAGCACCTACAAAATTTAATATTTGGGTATCTGGATTTACACTACTTCCACCACTTTCGATTTGAAGAGGATATGTTTCTCCACTTGTACCCGATGTTCCTGAGGATCCTGAAGTTCCTGAAGTTCCTGAAGTACCTTCGTCACCTGAAGTTCCACTTGATCCTGAAGTTCCTGAAGTTCCTGAAGTTCCTGAAGTACCTTCGTCACCTGAAGTACCACTTGATCCTGAAGTTCCTGATGTGCCACTTGTGCCCGAAGAACCACTTGTTCCTGATGTTCCCGATGAACCTGAGGTACCAGATGTTCCACTTGTATTACTTCCGCCTCCAGCTCCTCCATAAGAACCTGTGTATAAAAATTTTCCTGTTGAAGTATCTACAACTACTGTGCCAAACCCAGAAGCTCCTGCGTCTGCACTTATTTCTTTATTAAAAAGAGAACCTGTAAGTGCTAATGAACCTGATATTGTTACGTCATATTCTTCTTCCCCAGTAAAAGCCATTACAGATTGAGTAACATGACCCGATTGGATTGTTTGTCCTGTTGCTATATTATTTATAGTTCCAGTGGTTGTAAATCTTTTAGCCATTTTATATAGAGTATTTTGTTATAAATATATAATTTTTTATTGTCTATCAATGTTTATTAAAACAGATGTATCTGTTGTTTTTGATGTAGGTAAAGGTTGTGCTAATTTAGCAACAGCTAATAAATCTTTTTGATTATTATATAAACCTACAGTAGTAATATAAGGGGAAAAATATGATGCAGATGCAAAAGATGATATTTTACCATCTTCATCTGCAGTACTTGGGTTTTGTGACACATTAAATTCACTTTCACCTATAGTACATTTATATTGTGTCTCATATATTGTATATGAGCTTGAAAAAGCACAATTTATATTAGAGTTTACTACAAAGTTTGAAATTTCTTCTTCCCAATAATCTCTAGTTCTTTTTCCTCCTGTCAAAATAACAATTCCATGTTCATAAATTACATTACCAATATAATCGGATCCGGATATTAATCTTCCTTCTCCATCATCAATATAACTTCCGCTAGTTGTTATTATTTCTATAGAATTAGGTTGAATAAAGTCTCCAAATAAATATTGGGGTATTGATAAAATTCCTATAGTTTCATTTGAACCTGTTGGGAAATATCTTTTTGCATCTAAATCTGATGTAAGGTAGTTTTGGTAATATGTTGTATTAAGTGAACCACTAATTATACCTCCTACATATCTTCTATTTTCTGGTATTCCTTGGTATGTAATACTAGCTGTTGGGGCTATAGAAATTTCACCATCACTACCTGATATATAGTTTGAATAATAAAGTTGTTTAATTTGGGGGTATACTAAGGATTCGTATTGTTTAGATACTTCACCTGTTTGTATTTGATTTAATAAATATGGAGAATTTTTACCTAAATATCTTTCTATATTTACATTTGAAGCAGTAAATGCGGTTGCTCCCTCGAACTTAAAACTTTTGTTAAGTTCTAGGGGAGCGATAATTAAATCTTTAGAAGTTAATGTTTTGAAAGCTGCCATTCATTTTTAGAAATCTAGTCTAACTCTAATTAGTGCTTCTTTAGTAAAGTCTTTACGTAAAGGCCTTGATAATTTAGCTACTGCTAATAATTCATTTGAATCATTATATAAACCAACTGATGTTGGATATACTTGAGGGTTATTAATAAAATAATCATAAATAACTTCACCATTTACTCCCGAAATAAAACTAGGGTTTTCTGAGTAGTTGAATTCAGAGTTTCTTGCTCTAATAAATACAAAATCAGTAGATAAAGTTTCTTCACAGTTTAATTCAAAACTTCCATTTCCTGAACCCGAAATAGCATTATATAATTTTGTTGGATTTTCATTATCAGTATTAACACCATCACCCGTAGCTAAATTAATGCCCTGGATGTTATTTAAATCTAAAGCCGCAGCATTTAAAAGTATAAGACCAGTATCTGGGAAGAATAAACCATATGAACCTGCTGATGTTGTATACCCAGTTCCAGAATGTGCTGCTCCTTCAGAACCACTTACTATTTCATATGCTCTTTGAGTACCAAAATATGTTGGAAGAGGAACATCTAAAGAATTATCTGTTAATCTTAAATTTGGATTTGAATTCCCACTACCGCTTAAAAGCAAATCAAATGAACCCGGAAGTAATTTTTCTTTATATCTAGCTCTTGCTATACTTAATACATAAAATGAATCTTGTTCTACACCACCAAATTTAAAGGTTGCTGTTTCATCTTCAAGTATTAATGATCTATATTGCCCATAAATTGTTTTACTATAAGTAGTTTCTTGTGAAACGTTTGCATTGTAAGCAGTAGTACCTTTACCTTCTCTGTTTCCAAATGCAATATCAAATTGAATTTCTGTATTTGCTTCTCCTATTTGGTTATTAAATACACTTAAATAATATTCACCTGATTTGTCTAATCTTTGTGCTGATGAAGTATAAAATGAAGTTAAGGCAACACTATTCCCTGTCCACATAGGTTGGGTTACAGTATCAACACTAACTATAAAATCTTCTGGATCTAATCTTTTGAATGCCATAATTTTAAGTTGTAGATTTATTAATTATTAAAGGTATAGTTACCCTAGCTCCACTATCTAACCCAACTACTGTTAAAGTGGTTGTTAAAGACGTTTGTGATCCAAATAAGGTATTTACAGTAGTTCCTCTTAAATTAAATTGAGAACCAATTACTGTTTTAGATACGTTTGTTCCTAATGTAGACTGTGTGTTTTGAGTTGTTGCTGCTTCAGTATTTATTCCTAAACCTGTAAAAGTTGAAGTTAAACGTATATCTGCTATTGTAGCTGAATATCCACTGGTTTCAAATGATTGTTCATTATCTAAATAATTTAAAGTTTGTGGTGTAATTGCTAACTGTGCTCCTTGTTTTAAGGTAATAGCTGCATACCCTAAATTTATAATAGGTAACTTTGCTGTACCTCTAGGTAAAGTTGTTAATTTATACTTCATTATTTGAGATTCATCTGGGAATGCTTCTAATAAAGGCATTCCATCAATAGCTTCTCCATAAAAGGCAGAACCTGAAGGATGTGATGGATTAAATAATGTATAATCTATTTCATCATCAGCTAATGCAAATTGTGTAATTCTAAAAGAACCATCATTTCTTGCTAATGCCTCTCTTCCTTTTTTAGTTAATATTGCATCAACTGTTATTACTGAATTGTTTAAATATCCCATTTGTATTGTTTTATATAAATATTATTATATGGTTATAAATATGTTATTCTATTAGTTTTTGTTCAAGAAGGTTTTTTAACACCTCATCTGGGTTTGTGTTTAATTCCCTTACAGGAAATTCAGGGAACATTAATCCAGTAGCTGTATTAGGTTCAATAGGAATTCCATATGGTTTTGGAAAATCTATAATTATATTACCTTCATCTTTTATAAATCTTCTAATTAAAAAGAAGTTAAGATCGGCTGCAGGGCTAACTTGACTATCAAGTTGTAATTTTAATCTTCCTATTTCTTCATCAGGATGGATTGGAGTTGAAGATATTGGAGGTACTACATTTATAATAGTATATGCCATATCTTCATCATTATTAAATCTAATTTGATCCCCAGGAAATACTTCCCAATCATTTCTAATTGGTGCAAATTTTAAAAAAGTAGGTTCTTTGCCTCCAACAAAATCAGGGTTTTTGGTAAATCCATTTCTCCAAGAATGATCACCCTCTGAACCAGAAATTGTATTAAAACTACCGTGGAATTGATCCTCTGGTAGGCCACTTACTGGAGGTGGGTAAGAACCAGATTCACCATATGCCATATATTGTTGTTTAAATCCAACTCTACCATAAGCTATATTACCATTAGGAGCCACCATTTCTATTATATCTCCAGTAGATCCAGTAAATGCCCAATATTGAGAATCAAGAGCAGGACTAGGTAAACTTTTAGTACCCTCTAATGAAATATTAACATCAGCTGACCCCGGATATTCTCCAGTAGGTCCACCATAAAAGAAATATGTTTGTTTAAAATCATCTGTAACAGAATGATGAACATCACCACTTACAAAAGTTTGAAATAAATCTCCTTGTTTTATAGGTCCCCTAAGTCCCCCAGATAGATTTGATTTAACTTTCATTTTAATTCTCCATCTTACTTTTATCAAACTACCTCCTTCTCTAATATCTACTCCATTAGTACCAGTTGATGCAACTGCTGATTCAAAACGATCATTATTGAAATGGAGTCGGAAGATATTGTTGGATTGCATTATTACATCCCTATTATTTATTCCACCATTATATATGGCGGTATTTAATACATTAAAACTTTTTGTTTCTACTCCTGAAGAATTATTTGGGTTACGATGAATAACATCAGCATATAAAGATTCTAATTCAAGATCAGCATTTTGATTACCCCTTTTAATTTGCATACTAAAATCTCCAACATCTGGGGTGTCTTTTGATTTTCTTCCGGGCCAACCTTTTTTACCATTTACTGTTTTTGATCTATTAATACGAGTAGTTTCAAAAGTATAATTTACTCTATAAGTATATTCATCTGATGTAGGTTTTCCTTCTCCTGCTCCTTGAGAACCAGAAACATCACTACGAGGAATAAAGCAATCTCCAGGTGTACCCGTACCCATTTCACTTGAAGTATAAGGGACGATTACGTTTTCACCAGAACCTGTAATAAGATTTTCAGGAGATAATTGTTGTGACGAAAAATTTCTAACTGGTCCAGACGGTACATTTTCAAAAGCTCTAAAGCTTAAATCCTTAAATTCTATAGGATCATCTGTTAAAGGAACTTTCCCCGTAACAAATATAGATGATGTGTACGCTAAAGCAGCTACTTGACTATGTAATATAGGAGCTGCAGATTGACCGGTTTTAAATATCCTTTTAAAAGAATTTAGAGGATATAAAATTTCAGATTGTTTATCAACAACAGAGATTTTAACATTATCCTTTTCGGATAAAGATCCTTCTAAGTTATAAAAACTATATTCTCCTATTCTAGGTTGAGAAGCATTACCATTTTCATCTATAATATACTTAATTTCAAAATTAGTTTTATTATTTAAAAGAGGATAAGGATCAAAAATTCTATTAAAATAACCGGCGTATGCTTTATTAATTTCCGCTACAGGTAATTTACCATAAGTACCTACATCTCCCTCTGTGTATGTATTTAAAATATTACTTATTGTTTTGCTACCATCATATCTTGGTCCTGCTATAGCATAAGTAGAATAATGAGATTCTGGGATTTGTGATTTTTTAGCTTTTTGGTCTAAAATTTGGTCTAAATTTACAGGTGTAGAGCCACTACTATAATCTACATCCATTACTATAGAATTTGTAGAAGAATCTAAAGCACTTCCTTCATACGGGTTACAATTATCTGGGACCTGAAGTATATTATCTAGATAAGTAGGAACCACATCGGCTATATCTGGTACCGGGCCTGCTATACTCATAGAATAGTCTGTTACTATAAGAGAAGAATTTACAGAGTCTGCGAAATTTGAACTTCCTGTGTTTATAGTAACTCCTAGTCTTAAACCAACCCCAGGAGTAGCATAACTTGAAGATATTACAGTTTTTAGACTTAAAAAATTATTAGTATTAATGTCATCTATATATAAAACTGATGAAGTTAATACTGAGCCTATGGTTTCGTTTGGATCTGATATAAATAGGTTAAGTGATGCAGTTGCCCATGTTTGGTTATCAGGAACACCACCACTACCCCCGTAAGCATCCTCTCCATATTCCCCATCACCATAATTACTAGGTGGGTTAGGTAAAGCATTTGAAGCTGTTAGATTAATAGAAGCAGTTAAGCTTAAATCAGTTTGACTATTAGTTTCAAACACATAAGCACCATCATAACGCCTTTCTTGAGCCATAGATGATGAAAATGATACATAAGCATCCACTATACGAGCAGGATTACCATTTGATCCTGTTTCTGATAATAAATAAATTTTATAAGGTTTATGAAAATATCTATTATAATTCCAAGCATTAGTATCACCCGTTCCTACAGATTGTTGACCTCTAAATACCATAAGTTCATTACCTTCCCCAACTGGAATTTCATGTCCTTCATCTGTAGTATAGGTTTTAGGTTGGCCTACACCTACTAAAATTGTATTATATCTAGCATTAGGATAGTATAAGGGTAATGTTGATTTGTCTTCACCTACAATATTATTAGGATCATAAACTAAAATTTTATTGGTGCTTTCTTGATAATAATATGATAAAAAATCATCTGCACTACTCCCACCGTATTCAAAAGCAGGATCACCATAAACTGCTTCACCATAAGGACTTTCAGAAGAAGTATTTCTATATGAAGGACCAAATTTAAAAGCTGTAGGTTGACCTGTGTATGTACCAAATTCAGAATTTCGAATGCGAAAAGAAGATGTTGGAGAATTCATAAACCAAGGTACATTACTAGCAGTATATGGAAAATAATTATTGGGGTTTGAAGAAATACCATCCATATCCCTTTCTGTTGAACCAGTATTAAAATTACCTAAATGATCAATTAAATTACCATCAGTTGAAACTAAGTTTCCACCAATATAATAATTAGCACCTGCCCAACCTCTAAAAATTTGAGTAGTACCAAAATCTTCTATGTTTTTAGGAAAATAACCTTGGGCTAATGAAGAAGTAAAAGATGAAGCGGATACTGGGTTGTCAATATTGCCTGAGGCAGTAGCATACCAATTGTAGCTACCACTACATTCAAAATTAAAATTTCTTTGCCCCGCAGTTAAATCAGATACGGCATTTGAAGATGGTGGTTGTTCTATTACTAAGAAACTATGGTTTCCTCTTTTAGTACTATTACTTAAATAATAATCTTCTACATGCTGACTACCTGTAGGGGAATACATAAAATTTCCTAAGCCATCTTTAGCCCCAATCATAGCAAAAGATATAATTCTAGTATCACTTATATATGGAGAAATATTAAAATTATTAGTAGAAGTATGGTGGATTTTAATATATTTAACTTTATTCCCATCATTCCATAACCAGGCATATCCTGGTTGGGTAGGGGAGAAGTTGTTTGAAGTAAAAACCCCTTCACTTACCCCTATAGGTATATTTATAGGTGGGTAAAAACTTTGAACAATAATTTCACTATTAAGCCCTTGAAGATTTGTAGTAAATTGATTTCCCGGAGATGTTGACCCACTATTATAAACAAATAGTTTAGTATCATTAGAAAGATTTATTATTTTGTAATATTCTAAAGCCATATTATCCTATATTTTTTCTAAATTTCTTATAATTATATAAGTTAAGCAATCTTTTACCACCTTCCAAGTTAAAAACTAAGTAAGAATAATATTTACCTAGTGTATGGATAGTTTTACCTATGTAATTTTGTTTATTAATTATTCCCATTTCATAACCCATATATTCAGTCCACGGTTTAAGTACACGGTATAAATATTTAGTATTTTGGGGATTATTCCTCATGTATTTAACTACATTACGGGCCCACATTTGATATCCAATTATTGCTTTAGGGTCGTTTTCAAATAATATTTCACCGTACCTTTCATCAGCATCCCAAAGTTCTTCAGATAGGAATCCTTGAGTATATAGTTCGTTACATATAATTTTATTTCCACCACCCGAAGAAGGAGTACCAAGATAAACCGAGGTGTTAGATGAACAGCCAACACATTCACTTAACAATCCAAGTGCTTGAACTCTTTGTGTTACACCATTAAACGAATAAAACCCATCAGATGCTATTGTACCATCAGTATTGTATATACTGAAAGAATCACAAAAATATTCGGAATCTATTTTATAAGCTTGTGATGTTGCCCCACAAGCTACGGATTGATTTGTACCATATCCTAAGTTTATTGAAATTAAAGAAGGTGGGTCTGGGGTGCAACTACTTATAATAGTTGGTGGATCAAGGGGTTCGGGAGTTGGGGTTGGAATTATTGACATTATTTCCCAACAACCATCATTTGGGTCATAACCCGAAAGGTTAACCTCATCACCAACATTATATGCTGCATTTAAAGGGATATTAACAAATGTACTACTAGAAGTCCAACCATTACCTGGACGTTTTAATCTAAAGTAGTTTAAAAATTTACAAGCAAATACCTCAGTTATAACTCCATTTCCATTTATAGCTACTCGAAGTTTATTTGAAGTATCTTCTTCACTATATTTAAAGTTATCAATTTTAAGTTTTAAAGTAACAATATCTTCATCTAAATGGTTAGAGTTTGTATTTAACCCATTTGGTGGGATTGTTAAAACATAATTTCCGGTTCCATTACTTATATAATCAAGATCTAAATTTGATGAGACTAAAGTAATTTCTGTATTTGTTCCTCCGGGTGATGTTGCACCTAAAGAGGCTGATGGTATTGTTATTATTTCATCTTTAACATACCCTGAACCCGTTACTGTTACTGTTACTGAAGTTATACCACCTACTTCTGATGTAAATGTTGCTTCTGCTCCTTCTCCATTAAGGCTACCCGTTAATCCTATATTACTAAATGTTCCTACCTCACCTGTTGCAGGTTCTGTTGTTATACTAGTTAGTAAGGAATCTGTTGATGATGTAATAGGAGCACCTATTGTATCTTGTATATGTTTATTTATATCAATACTTGTCCAAGTAAAAGTATCACCCACTTTAACTCCTTCACCTACATTTATAGCGTCTAAACGACCTAATGGTCCTTGTCTTCTACCAGGAGTAGAAGAATATTCATTAAATTGTAGCTCCCATTCTACATTTGTTGAAGTTGATGTTGTTGCTGATGGAGCTAATATAAAAGACCCAGTGCCATAGTTATTATTTAATTCTACTGCGCCATTATTTGTAGTACTTATTTTATGATTTATATTTGTTAATCTAGATCCTCCTAAAATGCTAGAATTAAAATTAAGGGTATTGGATACACTATACCCACTTCCCGTATCATTAACATTAATGGAAGTTATAGAACCTGAGTTTGTTACTATATCAAAAGTAGCATTTATCCCTGTTTGATATCCAGAGTAAAGAGATACATTAGAATAAGTAATGTCTGTATTATTATATGATCCTGTAAATTTAGACCCGGTATATGGGATTGGGGTTGATGTACTATCCTCTGAATATTCACATAAATTATTAAAATAATTACTACCTGATGTATTTAAAATTGTATATAAAACATTTTTTTCTCTAATACCATAATACCTAATAGTTGAATCCGTAGAACCTGTCCATGGTAACGTAGAACTTATGTCTGAATACATCGTGGTGCCTTCTACAATACTTAATATTGTATCAACATTTGTAAAAATACTACCCGTAGATTCATCGGTACATGAATTTTTAAGACTAGTAACCTGTCTAGTATCACCTTCATTTTGTAAATAATTAGTGTAATATTCAGTTAATACTACTGGAGGGATTGGGGTAAAAGGTTCAACTCTAAATAAGTTATCAGAACCACTAAAAAATTCTAATCTATATAGTAATTCAGGAACATTTTCCCAATTAAGATAATCATAACAAGGGTCATCATCTTTAAAATCTTTTCCTCTTTGCATTTTTAAATACATAGATTGACTAAATTCCCCGTTATAAAATTCACGTTGGTCATCCCTATCATATCTTATATAGCTAGAAGCTGTTGATGGGAATACATCAAACCAACTTTGAGTAATACCAAACCTATTATTTGGTCCATCCCCATCACTACCACTTTTATAAAAGTCTAAGCTATTAAATCTTTCTAGAATACCACCTGTTCCTCCTTTAAATACTTCAATAGTTGACCCACTAACGGTTTCATAAGTTCCAGTATCACCTGATCCTGTGCTATAACCACGAGCAAAAGATTTTATTGATCCTGAGTATGTTTGGTCTTCATGGGATACAACTGTAGGGGAATATGAATTTCTTTCTAAAATATGTTGTTTTACTACTACACCAGAAGATAAATTTGTTCTAGCAGGAGTAAAATCCTTAATCATTTTAAATAATGAATTATCAAAGTATTTTATTAAACGAATAAAATCTTTAATATCATAACTTTTAATATATTTTAAAAAATATTGATCTCTTAACTTATCTAAATCAGGATAATTTGTTCTTGATTCTGATATATGTCTTGGATCTCCAATATATTCACCTATATTAAAATTACCTAATTCAGATGTTATATCATCATTAATTTGGTTTGAAGGTGAAAATGCTACTTCTAAGTAATCAGCGTCTGGGGTTGTGCTTTGTGTTAAATAAGAATATTGTTGTATAGAACGTTCTGCTGATAAAGTATCTCCTGAAGGTATTATGTTTTCAAATATAGAGATTTTATCATTAATTTTATTTTTTATACCATAATGAGCTTGGTTTTGGTAAGCATACTCTCTATTAACATTAAAAGAAGGGGAGGATAAGTAAAAATTACTGTCTCCACTATTAAATGATGAAGTTATACCCCATGATCCTGTTACTTTAGGATGTATTGATTCTCTGCTTGAAGTAGAAGATAAACTTCCTAAATCCGCCCTAAATATTAATTGATCTGATGTTAATGTGCCATTTCCTTTAAATGATAAAGGGTTAAGTACAAAATCTTCAAATGAAGAAGTATTAATACTAGAAGAATAATATCTTATTTCTTGAATAGACCCCGAAAAAGGTTCATAGTTTTGATTTACTATTTGAAACCCATTTGAGGGTGGAAATTCAATACTATTTGCATTACTATAATTAGTATTATTTAATAAATTGCTTGAATCATAGCTTGAAAAACCAACTTTACCACCTATACTATTAGCTATTGATAAGTTAGTAGTGCTTTCAATATTTAACATTACTGACCACCATTCACCATCAAATATTGGTAAATATGCACTAACATACCTATGGGGTAAAGTTGGAAAAGGGACATATTTTATTGTACCATATTCATTATAAGGATCAACTATAGATCCTGAGTAGGAACCACTTGAATAACTAGACCCTGTATATTCTAATAACATATAAGCCCCATCATTTGTACTAAATATAGATTGGTAAGAACTTCCTGTTGGGATTCCTGGGGTTTTAAATCTAAATTGTATTGTTTCTGGTCTATTAGATGAAAAATTAGGATTAGGGACTAAAGAAGAACTAAAATATTTATTTTTATCTACTTCTAAAGCATAATTATATATATTTTGTTTATAATCCCAATCCTGTTTATTAACTTTATTTTTACTTCCAAATTCATTTATCTTTAAAATTGTATCAGGAATTCCGTAAGATGTAATTAATGCTCTTAATCCAGCTATTGTACCTTTAGTTTTAAGTAAATATGGTATATTATGGTATATTCGTTTATATAATCGCTTATTAGTGTCATCTAATGGAATTATATCATTAGAAGCAGATATTTGTGTATTTATTAATTCTGACCCAGTCGATGGGAAGGTAATACCCGATGGGGTGATACCTAAAAACGCTTCATATAAATCATTAGTATTAAAATTATTCGAATATAATTTAACACCAAAGTCTTTAATTGCATCCGCAACTAAATCTTTAGATATACCATAATCTAAACGGTTATCAGCATCAAATTTATTTACTACATCTTTAGTATAAATCCAAATATTATCAAAATGTTGACCCACCATATCAATAAATAAGTCATATTGAGCATTATTTGGGTCATCTCTTAAATATTCAGGAATATTCCAATAAAGATAATCTTGGTTATTTTGGTCATACTCATAAGCTTGTAATGCTAATCCTCCATAATACCCATCATTTGGGTTATTACTACCTAACCATGTTTTTACTTCTACACTTGTAGAAGGAGATAAAGTATAAGGAGGTTGAGTTGATGATTTTGGATAACTATAAACTGAACCAGAATTGAAATAAAGGAACCTCTCATATGGGTCTAAATTATTTACAATATTTTTAATTTTTAAATTAAATATTGAAGTACTTGAACTAAATTCACTAGTTAAATTTGTATTACTAGTTATATTATTATCTAAAGTTGTGATTTGGCTTTGATAATTTTCTATTAGTTTAACTTTATAAATAAAATTTTCTAATCTAGTTTTAGCGGATGAAAATTTTATATAATTAGTAAAATCTTCATAATTTACATTTATTTTAAGGCCTTTATCTTCTAATAAATTTTGGATTTGATTATTAGAACTAGTGATATTAGAATTAAGTAAAGTGCTATATGAAAACTCTTGGGATGATACACCACTTTCATTTTTTACATTTAGATCTAAATTAGGGCCTGCTATATATTCAAAATCTTGGGGATCAAATACTTCTATTGGAAATTGAACCTGATAACTTTGGGGTGAAGATATGGTTTCAACCACCCAACATTGAGATTTAATATCAAAATTAGTTGGAAGTGGTTCATATAATTTTATTAATATAGAATAATCATTATCTTCAACAACATCTAATTTTATATTATTAGATATAATTAAATCATTATTACCAAAATTTAAATAAAAATCAACAAAATAATCTTTTGAATTTCTATATTCAATAAAATTTTGTACTGAAGATTGTATATCTTCATCAGAAATTGTATTAGAATTTAATCTAATTTCAGTTCTATCTGAACTTATTTCCTGTATATAATATTTAGATTCTAAGTTAGAATTAAGATGTTTTTTATAGAAATTATAATTTATATAGTATATCCCCTCATCAAACTCTTCTCTTTGAAGATCTTGTTTTGGTGATATTAATACATGACCATCAGAGACTGTATAAGTTAATAATTCTTTAGTATTAGGAGGATATATTTGGTTTTTATTTTCATCAAATATATAATATTCTATGTAATCGGTAGATTGGGAAAATTCTGTATCTAATTCAAATGTTGAGATTAGTGAAACATCATCAATTGAATAATTTTCAATTTGAAATGTTTGGGAATTAACAGGTAATATTAAAGTTTTATCTTCCATTTAATATGCATTTAGGCCACTAGCTCCTATTGTATTTAAAACATCAGTAGTAGATTCATTTGAGTTAGCTATATCAACATCTAAGGATGGATTTAAAGAAATATCTTCCCCTGATTCTGCTTTAACAGCTTTAATTTGTAATTCTAAATTTTCTTGTCTTAAAGATGAAATTTCATCTTGTAAGGCCTTAATTATATCACTTTCTTGATCATAATTAATATATTCACCACTAGTTTTTACTAAAAATTCATGAGAGTTATTCTCACCCGTTGCTGGGATTTCGTAGAATAATTCGTCATAATATTCAAAAAACTTTTGTACTGTAATTGTATTATCTATATCATCCGATATATTTGTTACCCCCAATTCATTAAAAGTAGTATCAATAGTTTTAATATATTGTGGTTTGTTAAATACAGTTTTTTTTACATCTACTTTATTCATTCTTATCCATTAACTACTTTAAAATAATAATCTTCATCTTTAACTATAACACTCCCATTTATTTTAGTTTTTATTAAAATTTTATAATACCTTTCAGGTTCTAGACCATTCATATATACATCAAAATAATTACTATTATTATCACAACTAATTTTTGTAAAATTATTATCAAAATCTACAACAAATTCATTAGTATCTAAATCTTTTATAGCATAATAAGATGAAGAAGGTAATGCATAGTTTTCAGTGTATATAGATGTAGTTTGGAATTTACGAACAGGAAATTCAGGGCGCACGTTTAAACTAAATCTATTTATGCTATCTAGTCTAAATTCTCCAGGATTTGAATCCAACCCTATAAATAGGTCAGTGGTTGAGATTTCTGTTAATGTTGTACTATAAGAAGAATCATCCCATTTTATTTCTAAAGTAGGAGGGTATATAGTATTGGTATCTACTGAATAGTATTTAAATACAGGTTGGATAGCCTTACTGGTAGAAAATTCTGAAGGGTCAGACAATTTTATTAAAAAACCATTATTGTAAATAGGGTTAATGGGGGGATCAATTGAAGCGGTATGCCAAGCATGTATTATGTTAGTAACATCTACATTAAGATCTTTAATAGACCTTAACCCAAATGTTTGAGTAGAATAAAGTGATCTTGAAGTATCACTTGATCCTGTGTACCAATTTCCACCAACTCCATTTTGTAGTCCTTGGGATATACTTCCTGTATAAGATCCTGTGGCATATGTGCGGTAACCACCTGTTATCCAAATACCAGATCCGGAATAACTTGTATATTTCCAACTTGAACCATTAGTAGTTTGAGGTAGATCTCCATACTCTCCTGTACCATTTCCCCAACTACCAGATACAGGGAATACTTCTAGGGTAGTATCTAAATTAATACCTTGAATTTCAGAGGCATATAGTCTTAAACTACTTGAAAAATCAGAATCTCCTACTTTATTAGTAATTATATCTTCAATTTCTATTTGGTTAAATTGTAATAAAGATCTAGCTACCCTTGGAGAGGGAGATATTGATGGTACTGTACTAGATATTTCTAATATAGCATCTATTCCTGTATTTAAAGCAGGGAATGCTGAATACAAGGTTGTGTCTTTTTCGGGGAATAATTTATATACTGCCATATTATATTGTTACTACTTTTCCTTTAATATCTTGGTTTAAAAATTTTAATTCAAAAATACTTGGGTCTAAAGAAGGATATATAACTCCATTTTGAGTAGCTCCTTTAATATCATAAGCATATTTAGAATAACCAGAAGATGTTCCTGCTTTATTTATAATTTCAACTTTTTTTACTGTTTGTACCCCTTCTATATTATCAATTAATAATTGAAGATCTCTTAATATAATAGGTTGATTAATTTGCCATTTATTTATATCAAAATAATCTTGAAGTGATGTAATACAGTTTAATAATACTTCATTATTATTTATATTAGGTAATGTAATTATTTCAAAACTACATCCTACATTAATTACAAAAGCATCTTTAATAGAAATAGTATCACCTATCATTCTATATTGATTTAAATACGTTTTTAAATTTCTTTTTAATGTAGAAGAAGCTGGGGTTAGTTTTTTGTTTACATTATAAGATAAAACATATATATCTAACGATGATAAATAATCTTCTATATTTGGTTTTTGTGTGTAAGCTTTTGATATAATCCCATATCTAGAAGGCATGCTTAAAGATCGTACAAGATAATCATCTGCTGTTACATTTCTTAATTGGGAGGAATAATTAGAAATAGAATTTTGTCTAATTTCTTCTAATGTGTCCCCATCTTTCCCTCCACTTGCTGCATTATTATTATTTGATGCTACTGTATTAAATATGTAGTTAGCTGAATTGGGGGTAAGGTTTGTTTTAATAAAATTAATAGTTGAAGTGTCTAAATTTGTTAATTCATTTGAAGGAATATTTGAACCAACACCACCTCCTGTTAAGTATCTTACAGTTAAAGTTGTATTACTAGGAGAAATACCATAAGTATTAGTAAAAATAAAATTATTAGGGCTGTAAGCTGTTGTTAATTTATTTTTTTCAAAAGGTAAACCTATACCTACGTTTGTAGGATTTGGAATAATATCTTCGTCATTAATTAAGGGATCACCAGTACCAAATTGAATTTGGAGTTGGTTTTCACTTAAAAATCTAGTTGTAAATCTTCTTTGAACTGATTGGGTTTTTAGTAAATAAGGAGTATCTAAATTTTGGTAATTGTTAGGGTCATTTACATTAGTATTTTTAATCCCTTTAAATATTGTATCTTGAGCTAAGTAGTCTACTTCATACCAAGTATTTCCATCTGAATCTATTATATCAATTATATTAGAAATATCTTCTGAGTTGAGTATGATTGTTGGGAATTCTGATGGGGTTGTGAATGTAAATTCTTGAGAATTAATTTTTCCCGATATTGCTTTTCTAGTTTTCTTTAATAAAAAATAAATGGGTTCGCCATTAGATATTTGTGATATACTTACTGTAGTAGGGTCTGAAGAGCTAGAGATTGTAAAATCAATAGGATCTTCAATTGTAAATACCTTACTAGAATTTGAAGTTGAAGCAACTTGAGTATTTTCTTCTACATATAAAGAATAATTATAATCTGGTATAGTTTTTCCATCTACTACTTTAGCAGGTAATTCTTGATAAAAGTCAATATCAACAACTGCTAATCCTGTTACTTTAGGTTTATAACCAAACATATAAGCTAAATCAAATATATTTGAAGTTTGCCTAGAATATTGTATAAAATTTTCTTGAATTTGGTTGTTTAAATAATAAGTTAAAACATCACCTACATATGCTGACATTTCCATAAACATCATTCCTGGGGATGTTGATGAAAAATCTGTATAAGTATTAGGAAAGTATGTTTGAGCGTAATTTATTAAATTAGCTCTATAACCACTAAAATCTTGATTTAGATATTTTATTTCTCTATTTAAGGTCATTATGTAAAGCTTAATTCTAACTTGTCGTTTATACCAGTATTGGCAATGGAATAAGTTATGGTTATTTTAATTTCATTTTTATCTTGATTGGATATTAATTCAACATCCTTTACTATAATATTAGGAAATTGAATATTAATTTTTTCCTGTACATTTTCTTCTAAGAAATCTAAATTGTTACTAGTTATTTGTTCAAACAAAAAACTTCTTAACCCAGCACCAAATGTAGGATTAGCATTCCTTTCTCCAGGATTTGTTAAAAAATAATTAATTAAATTACTTTTAATAGCATCCTTTGTTTGATAATTAGGGTCAAATACTGCTCTTCCATTTAATGGTAAGTTTATACCAATAGCAACTCTTGCTCTGGTATCATTGGGGAATATTTGTTTTGCTCCAAACGCCATTTTTATTTATTCATTAAACCCATTATTTGATCCATTGATACATTTCCTTGTGGTAAACTACCATTTGGGCTTGCTGTATCTATATTACCATTCATTTGTAAAGGCATACTATTTGTGTTAGCCGAAATTGTGCCATTTGCCCCCGGTCTCATACCATCTAAAACATTCATCATGTTTTCTCTTAACTTTAACTTATCCGTTTCAGGAAGTGAAGTTTGTATTACTGGGTTTGTATTATTAAGTGTTCCTTTATCTGTTGAAGGAGTTGGTGTTATTCTTTCGACAACTGTTTGTTTAGGAGCACGTACAGCTTCAAGAAGAATATCTTTTAATTCATCTTGAATTGCCTCTTTTACTGCTTCTTTTACTATTATTTTTAATTGACTAACTTTCATATGTATATGATTTATTATAAATATTGGATTAATATGCTTTTAAATCGTTTGATCTAATGTAAAATATAAGTTCATTAATTAAAGCAGAATCATTGTTACTAAATGATTGGTCACCTCTTACTAAGATAACTCCTTGGTCATTTTTACCAACAGCTTGCCTTCTTTTATATTTACCTATACTATTTTTATCTAATTCTACTACCTCAAGGGTAAACCCTGCTATTTGGTTTGGGGTAATTATGTTATCATCTTCATCATTAGCTAAATTTTGAATTGTAGAATTTAATTCTTCTAATTCTATATCTTCTTCTTGTGCACATTCAAATATTAAAGAATCTACAGTTTTTAAAATCATAGATAATATTATTAAAGCAGCTATAAAAAATATTAATGCTATAATAAGTTGTATATTAAGTTTTTTATTCTCATCAGCTATATTTTCTAATATATCTTTTATATTTTGTAGCATGGAAAGTAAAGATTGGGGGACACCTACACCCGGGGGGGTTGCTACTGGAAAAGATAATGATGAAATTTGCCCTCTAATTCCTCTTAATTGCATAGCTAAATAGTTAAATAGTACGGCTAAACCTACATTAACAATAACCATAATATAAATTTGATTTAATTGTTTTACAATAGAATTTCTTTTTTTAGCTGCTCTTCTCAGTTGATCAGGTGTAGGACATATTTTTTTATTCCTATCTTTAATTTTTGTAATACCAAATATTAACATTAAACCAATACCTAAGGGTAATAATTTAAACATAATGGCATTTGTAAATTTTTCTACTGCCTTTCTTCTAACTAATAATATTTTTTCGGGAAAAGAAGCTGCCATTTTTGCTGCATCTTCTATTTTAGAATAAATTTGTTGTTTTAATTCATCGGCAGCTTCCGCAGCAGCTAATTTTAAATTAATTAAAGGTTTTGCTTTTAAATCAGTTTTAACTTCTCTTTGTTGGGTTAATAATTCAGCATATTCGGGAATATATCCTTTTTTAGTATATATTAATTTAGATTCAATTAGTGCTTTATTGTTAAATGGTAAAATAGGGAGTTCTAAATTAATTGCAAACTCTCCATTTTTATCAGTAAATGTTTTTTTTCCTAGAGCTAATAAAGGTTCTATCTTCGCTCCCTCAATAGGAGTTGATGTAGTTTTATCATATAGCCTACCCTCAATATTAAATTTTTCAATAACAGGAATATAAGACTTTAATTTATCTTTTATTACTTTTTTTGCCTCCGGTGATTTAGCTGATTGGGTTATTGTTTTTAATTGGTTTACATCTAACCCAACACCAATAGCTTTCTGCCCAGCTTTGGTTTTTATATAATCTAGAGCAGCATCTAATAAATCTTGTTTTTTCATTTTAACTTATTTTTACTTTTTTAGATGTAAACTGATCGTAACTATTATTAAATATTTTAAGTTGTTCATTTAATATATTACCTGCAAATTGGGTGGTAGGGGCTACTTTAGGGTCATTATTTAGTGCATTAGCTAAAGATTGAAGAGCAGTAGTTAAACCTTTTAATTGTTTTAAAAATGTCTCTCCTGCTATAGCGGGTTGAGATGAATTTGTTCCCCCTAAATTAATATAATCTGCTTCTAAAGTAATAGATTTTCTACTAGCTATTCCTATATCTCCTATAGCGGCTAAATTAATAACTTTAGGGGAAGACATTAAAATACTATCTTTAGTAGAATTAAAAACTAATCTTCCGGAATTTAAAATTATTTGTGGGTTATTTGAGTAACTTCCCGGATATATAGGGGATTGAGATTTATCTATTGCCGTAAAATTAAGACTTGAAGCTGATATTGGGATATTTTGGGTTGAGCTTATATAAATAGAGGAAGGGTCTTCATTAATATTTTCTACAGTAGGTAAAAAACCAGCATTATCTTTTGATGTAGGTTGACCATTTTTAAGTATAATAAGAGGTTCTCCACCTTTCCCATATTCCGACCAATTATTTCTAATTAAAGTATTAGTTTTTGAAGTACTTCCTAACCTAATAGAACTACCAAACCTACTTTCAATTATATTATCCCCACTAAAAGGTATAAGAGGTTGAATGTTTGATTTCTCTATAAATGCACCCCCGGTACTATTAGGACCATTTAAGTCAAGAGGTTTAGTTTTATTAACTAGGTGATTAACAATCCCATTTTCTATTTCTTGATAATTTTTTGGCTTTTGTTTTTTCTTTTGAAATTGGTATACATTTGGATAAGCATTATGGTGGGGGTGATTCCAAATAGAAACAGAACTTAAATAATAATATATTTTAGAAGTATCATTAATCCCCATATCTTTATCTGGGAGGTGTATTAGTAATACTATTTCATTAATAAGTGGGGGTGAGTTAAATTGTGGAAAAAAGGGTCTAGCAATTGGGTTTTGGTTTTTATTTTTATTAAGGTGGTTTACTTCTTCAAAAGTAATAGTCCCAATACCATTCCAACCCCCATAATTTGAAAATTTAGGGTGGGTTTCATCTAAAACAATATCTATAACTCTAGCGGGAATTACTTTTAAATTTAATTCATCAAATGAATTAGAATTTGAACCTTCTTGGGAAGGATTCATATAATTCATTAAATATGCAATCCCATTAGACATCTTTATCTTTTTTTTCGTAATTTTCGTTAAGCTTATCTAACTCAGCCATTAATTCTGCTTTTTCTTCTTCTGTAATTCCCGTAGCATCTTCACTAGTACTATTATTAAGCGCACGCTGTACTATAGTAGCCATTTTAATTAATTGTTCATCATTACGTACGCCAATATCCATATATTCTTTAATAAGTGGTACAATTAAAGTTGCATCACCTATGTCATTGATCAGGGGTTTTAATTCTGAAATTAAACCTGATATTTGGGTGGATTTTTTCTTTTGATTATTGTAAATTTCTTCTAAAATACTTGAAAATTTCTTTTTTCCAAATACAACGTTATCTAATGTTCCCATAATGTTATTTTATTATAAATATGGATATAAAAAGGGTTTAGAATCTAGCGTAACCGTTTTCTAAATAAAAAATATATTGGGTTTTAAATATATCATGAAGTTTATTAGCAATTTTAGTTATTTTTGGTGTTTTTACATCTACTATTTCTCTTATATAAATGTAAAGTGCTTTTTTATTAAAAACATCTAAATCTTCTCTCTTACGAAATAATTCTAATATAGCGTCTGCTATTTGGGCATCATTTTTTTTAGGGAATAACTCATATATATTTTCTGATACGTGGTTAACAAATATGTCTATATATTTATCCAAATCACTCTTTACTGGGTTTTCACCCATACTGTAAGTATAATTTGAATTTTCTCCTGTTAAAACATCAACATCAACTTTTTTTATTTTTTTATTATAATTTTTAGTATTATATAATATTAACCAACGTTTAACAATAGTTCCAAAATATGAATATGCTTTAGCACCTCTTGTTGGATCAAATAAATGTATTTTAGATAATAAAAATGTAATTATCTCATGTTGTAGATGTTCTAAATTTTCTACTTCTGTATGGTAAAATTTAAAAGTATGGATTATATTTTGAGTAAGTTTAAAAAAGGGGTAATGAATATGAGTTTCATATACTTTACTTCTTTGTTCTTCATTTTCTATAGGGTCTAGTTTGTTATATTTAACAATATAGTCCTCTGTCTCTTGAGTAAAATAATTTTTACTCTTTTTTCTCCTTTTTTTTGGGGCCATAATTTATTAGTTGAGTTTAAACCTAGAAAGGTTGTTTTGAAGTTGTTTTATTGTATTAAAAAACCAACCTATTTCGTCATCCCCTTCAAATGTACCCTTTTTATCTATTTCTCCTAATTTTTCTTGGGTTTTAGTTATTTCATCTGATATGTTTTTAATAAAAATGTTTTGGGAAATTATAATATCTTCTGCCTTTTCAATCTTTTTAAGAAGGTTAAAAGTCGTATATCCTAAGATAACGACTAAAACACCTAAAATCCCTATTATTATTTCTAATATCATAAATTATCTAACATATTCTTTAACCCGGGACTAGATAGCGTATTTAATGCTTTAGTTTTGGATGACTTTATGTTGCCCTTCAATGTATAATTATTTTTTGGCTTATCCACGCTATCTTGAGAAAACTTTGGCAACCATTCAATTTCAAATTCAATACGCGCTGCCATCATATCTGCCTGGTGTAGAATATAAGGTAAAGATGTACGTGGTTTTTGTTCTGGCATAAATGCTTTTAAATATTTTTCATTAGCAGCATCATATAAACCATCATGAGTCTGAATGGCT
>Ga0181412_1000026_pt1 | contig 53792 bp, 74 predicted proteins | sample 35SPOviralmetaG_FD_130113 | JGI IMG/M metagenome (GOLD analysis project Ga0181412, IMG submission 130113) | Marine viral communities from the oligotrophic San Pedro Time Series (SPOT) site, San Pedro Channel, CA, USA - 35 SPOT_SRF_2012-08-15 | ecosystem: Environmental > Aquatic > Marine > Strait... | reverse complement strand
TGTACGACCATTGCATCTTCCATTCCCAATCGTCTCCTCATACTTCGCAGCATTTGCTGAGGTTGTGGGGAGTTGGATGGTTATCTGTGGACTCGGCACTCGTTTGGGTGCCTTGGCAATCCTAGGTACAATATCATTCGCAATTTATCATGCTCTGTTCACATCAGGATTTAACATCTACCTGTTAGAACTTTTAGTTCTTTATTGGGGAGGTGCAGCATGTATCGTTCTCAGTGGTCCTGGTAACTTCTCACTAGATCACCTCATAAAACTGAGACTTTTTAATAATGATTCTTCTAATTAAAACTTCACCCCATAACCTTTAATAAGACATGATCAAATCACTATTCAGCATTATGTTTGCTGCTCTAATGTGGGTACAAGTTCCACAGTGGAGTGACGACTGGTCTAAGTGTGCAGTAGATGTACCAGACACAGCATGTCATTGGTATATCACCGCACCTGATAACACCTTTGGTGAAGGATTCAGTTGGGCGAATGCCCCATGGTTTAGTGCTGAAGGTCTCCGCGATGTTGGAGAACTTCACAACACAGTTCAATCTTTACAGGAGGCATGATGAATAGTTTTGAAGTCTTTCTTTATTTCGTATGCTTTTCTCTGATTGCTGGTGCTGCCTTCGCTATGATGTGGGCTAACATTCAATCTATTAATACTATAGATATCAGTAACCCCCCTAAACGAAAGCATCCAGAGGCACCTGAACCAGGTGAAGAGTTAATGTATGTGGATCTGTCTAGAGAAAAACTGGAAGATATCTACAAACAAAAATGACTTTTTGTTTACCAAAAAGGCGGGAAAAAATTCCCCATAAAAAATAGTCTGAAAAGGTCGATACATATAATGTATCGTCGCCGCTAGGTTATTGGCAAAATCCAACAAACCTGCTATACTACAGGGGTCTAACGACCCCTATTTTTATGTGGAAATTAATAATCGCGGTTGCTGCGGCAGCGGTTGTCCTACCTGCCCATTCCGCTACAGACCAATACCTAAACCAAACAACGACTGAGGAAAGTAAAATTACTAGAGGGTATAACACCATGGATTCCATGGGATGTATGCTTCTCCGAGAATGTACCGATGATGTGCTAGAAGTATTCTCTCTTCTGGATATTTCCTCTCATTATGACAATACTGAAGAGTTCACACCTGTAGCACAAGAGTTTAATAATATGCTTGTGTCGCTGAATCAAATCGGCGTCAGAGTATTCCTTGCTGATCAAAAGTATTTCCCACTAGGTCACCGTGGTGTGTACCATACTGTGAGTAATAACTTCTTCCTCAATAAGGATTACATGGACAGTCCTGCTTCTCTTATGATGGTTATGCGTCATGAAGGATGGCATGCTGCACAAGATTGTATGGCAGGCACCATTGATAATAGTATGATTGCTATCATCAAACCTGAGGATGAGGTTCCTATGCTGTGGCGTGTCATGGCAGAACGTACATACCCAGCAAATGCTGTGCCCTGGGAAGCAGAAGCACAGTGGGCAGGTCGTACTGAACACATGACCATGGAAGCACTTGCATCTTGTGCTCGTGGTACAATGTGGACTGACTATGACCCAACTCCTATGACAGGAGAATGGTTAATCGACAACGGATATATTAAAGAGTAATGAAAACACTCCTGATTCACCTGGTAGCATTCTGGCAAGTTGTGGTAATGAATTGTGTTGCACCAGTTAACTGGAAGTATTGCTACCGTGTGGATCAGTGGTTGTTACCTGAGATAGTACAGGGATATAAGATATGGTCTGGTGACGTGGTACCATATCAGTCTGAGAAAGACTATCTAAATAAGAATGAAGAAGAATATTTGATTGAATGACTAACAGTGGTGGTCCTCATTGTTATGATGATGAAGATCTAAATCTAGAACCCAACCCAGCGAATGATGGTTCAAATCCTAATAAGGATTATGAAGCACCACCTCCGCCTGCCACACCACCGACAGGTAATGAAGTAACCCAAGGTGATTTGGATGATAAGGGACGCTGTTATGACGATGAGGATGTACCCATACCACCTTCGCGTGGTGACCTTGCACCTCCTGATTTTGAAGAACCAGATGTAGAACCACCACTAACCCCCAATGAGGTTATTAAGGAGATTATTGGTAGATGTTATCCCAGTAGGGCTCCTGTAACTCTCCCTGAAATCCCAACAATTCCCCCACCACCATCGGTTAATATTGAACTTGGACCTGGTTGGAATTGGATGTGTGATTTCTTCCCAGATCTGGCGAACGGACTTGTATGTGACAATGGTCCTAGGATAAATTTACAAGTACCCGACCCAGGACAACCAGGTTGGCCACACTATGATCACAATGGAGAGTGTGAAAGAATTAGAGACGGACTTGCCAATGGTACTGTTGTTGCTACAAAGAAACCTAATGAATTTTTAGACACAATTACAAACGAAATACTTATATGTGACGAGGGATATGATGAACCTAATGAAGACTGGGAGATTTGTGTTGAGCAAACCTTAGAGTGTTTGTTCAGACCATATGCTACAGGTACCTGGACACCCCCTAGAGGAGACTGCGAGTCTTATACACCTCGTGGTTGGAACGCTGACCTAGATTTTATTTGTATTAAGAACTGCTTCCCTGATAGGGTTCCCATCTACGAGAGCACACTGACCAGTGGTTCTGAGATTGGTATCCCCGTGCTACGTGTGTTCATGGGACCAGGTAACCATAACAAATCTGTCATGACTACTAAGGCAGACGGTTCATGGAATGGCAAGTGGCAGAATATGGAAAATGGTGCCGAATATTTTAGTAGCAATGGTCAGACCATCTCTCATTCCTTCAACGGATTTACTATTGAAGGTAGAGGTGACACCAGTGATGGTGACATGGACTCTCAATGGAGAGTTGTATCCTGCCCCAGTCCTAGTGGGTTAAGTCCTGGTAGTACATTTACATCTACAATCTCAAGCACACCTAGGAAGGGTAAGAGTTTAGATGTTGAGATTGAGATTACTTCTGGTGGATCAGGTATCAATCATGCATATCACCTTGAATCTAGTGCACCTGCAGGATATACACTGACAAATAGCAAACCTGCTTTCTATATTTTGAAAGAGTTTGCACGGAATAGTGTTCCCCTCTTCTCTTTCTATTCAAGTCAGATTGTAGATACATTCTTAACTACTAACCCAGGTTCACCTGATAGTCCTGGTGCAGGTGAACGTGCAACAATGAACTCTGCTGGTATGGGTCAGGGTCAGATCTTGGGTTATGTATTCCAAGATAAACAAAAATCAATTCCTTACATTGGTGACGACGAACAGATTGCAGCACTGCATAGGTATTACAACGCTTATGGTGATGATATTGATAAAGATCATAGGTATGACATCAATGATCAGTTCGGACCACCACAGATCATTAAGAAGTATCAGATCTATCCGCTGCCATATAATCCCAAGTCCTCCCTGTTCATCTTCTATGACATTCACAGGGGATCTGCAGGGTATGAGAACACATGGGGTTACTACCTCGCTCAGGCACCCTCACAGGGCGTTAACAAGCGTGCTCCTGAACCTGGACATGGTGTAGTCATCAAAGCAGACGGCACCAACTCATCAGGTCTAGGTGTTATCCGAGTTCCCTTGGATAAACTCAAGGAATATGCAGGTGGTTACCTAGGATTCTTTATCACACCTGATGGTAATGATCAGAACAGTGTTGATGATGGTGATACTGTCACCTTCTCTGAGACAAGTAACAATGGTGCGTGGAGAACTAACCTCAGTAGTGCAGAGCAGAACTTATCTATGTTCTCTGATGCCAGACTGAACTGGAAGGACAAAGACTTCACCAGACTGCAAGGTAGATACCAATGGTGGGAAGATCTTCTTGATGGTGATGAAGACTACGATGACTTCAAGGTCTTGTACAACTTGGCATGGAACGGTTCTGGATACCTGTATGAGGGCATCCAGTGCTATGTGTATCGTGATCCAAACCCAGAAAAGATCTTGCTACCTAACGTCCAGAGGACTCCCTGTGACCCGCGTAAGTTTGCAGGTACATTCAATGATGTAACTGTCATCCGAACCAACTGTGGATCCATGGAGATGCCAGACAAGGATGGTGGCATGGAGTATGAGTGTGGTAAATGTAGGGGTAAGTATCAAATCAAACTGAATAAGACTCAGACCTTACAGGTTATCGCTAATGGTAACTTTAAGATCATGGCGTTTGGTTCTATTACATCTAGTGTCATGGGTGAGTGCATGGCATTCACTCTAAAAATGGAGAGGAAACCACAAGGAGGTTCCTGGTCAACCGTCTGGGAAGAACGGTTTGTTATGAAGAGATGGCCACATGTTGGGCATATCTTTATGGATAATCTGCAAGTAACCAGAAAAGATAAACTTAGATTTTCTGTGGTTGCTATCCATAAAGCAAACTTCCAGTCAACGAATCAAATTAAACTTGCATTCTATGACAACGATGAGGAATACTTTGATCACAACTTCACCGTTAACCTGGGAAGTATGGGACAGTCAGACACATATACACCTACAGTTGCAACTGTATCTGACGAAGGTACACCTTCAGGTGGTGTTGTTCAAGGTCTGGGTATGGATGCTCTCTATAATCGGAAGGGCAATCGCAGCAACGAAGAACTTGTATGGTCTTACTTCAGTGGCAGGACCCTTAATGGTGGTGATAATTCTGGTATAGGCAACAGTGACAGTAGTAATTATGTGATGGCACCGATTTGGAATGGTAGTAGTCAGAACACAGATATAGTTGTATCTACAAAAGGACCAGATGATAATGGAACGTATGGATGGTCTATGGATTCTTGGTTCTATGGTGATGAGTCAACTAAAGATGGCAACAATCGATATGGTGGCATTATCATTGAGGAACCTGATGTAATTGACATTGATGTTCCTTTTAACCCAGACAATGAAGGACTGGGTAACCTAGGTGTTAAGAAGGTGTTTGGTTATGGTGGAATGCTGGTGTCCTTTGGCGACACTGGTCCACATATGAGTGCAAGTTCAAACGTTCGTAAAATTCTAGACTTCCCATCATTCCCTGTGTCTAGGATTGAGATGAAACCAATGCCTGATCGTAATAATGATACGGATGAGATCTCTGACTTCTACTACTACATCCATGACCGTGGACTGTTTGGATGGTGGGCAGACCAACCTAATACTCTCCCCACTCCATTCAATGGTGAAGCGCAAGATAATACTGCCAATAGTTATGGTGATGATGATGTCCCAGAGGTTTGGCAGGCAGTTGGAGATGCAGGATACTTGGATGGATCTAAATCAAATCCGCAAGTGTATACTCAATTCCATCCTGATGCATGGTTCCATGATTACTACCTGAGGAATGAGTCTTCACCTTTAGGTGATGCGAAAGTTCGTGTGATGTTTATGCCTGTGTCCTGTAACATTGGTATGATTGAAGACGGTGCCGAGTTTGGTAACTCGAACTATGCTTCAAGGAGGAACAAACGTAAGTATGAACGTCAGATTGTATGGTGTGAGGTTGTAGAGGTCTTGGATGCTGGTACTAACTATAGTGCTGGTCAAACGTTCGAGTTAACTTATCCACCTGTACGCAACAAAGAAGTTGAGAACAATGCAACCACACCATATTATCCTGATCAAGAAAATGGATTCAAGATGCCTAAAGAATGGAGATATCATACAAGGATGCAAGGAAACCTTGACGAAGAGTCACCTATATACGATAATGGTAGATCAGACCGTAGAGATTATAGGACTGAGGTTCCAACTAGAACTCCTGTAGAGGCAATCTATCAGGAATCTCACAATAAAAACTCTAAGGTTTGGTTCTGGTGTAGTGACAAATTTAGTGATAGGATTAGATTCCGTATCTCAATTAGAGGCACCAACCCTGAAACCACTGCTGCTGGTACCAGGTATCAAGTCGATGCCGACGTTGCTGCTTGGAGCAATACGTTTATCAATGATTCTCATAGAGAAGGTTACTAAAATTATGTCTGAAGGTTTTGGATCAAATGCCAGGGAACTACGTGCTGAAAGGTCCCTCGCTAAATCCACAAGAGAACTAGCACAACTTCAAAAAGTTCTCAAGAAATATCCCAATGATCCCAAGGGTCGCAAGAAAATGCTGAAACAACTTCAGAAATACTGGCGTTCACCCCTTGGCGAATTGGAAAGAATCAGTTATACTCCTGGTAAGGATGAATTCATCCCCGTGTTGGAGCATCGTCCAGCACCAGACCCAGATCCCGACTCAGATGTACCTACTATCAGTGAAGAGGACAAGGAGATGATGATGGATCACCTCCGCAAGTCCAGAAAGTGAACTGGCACACTTGACAGAACATTGACTTCTCTGATAGTATAAATACTCGTTCGTGACACATTCGTTACGAACTATTACAACTGGCACACTTCTACAATGTGCCAGTTGACGCAGACACGTCGAGTCTGCTATCATCTGTGGGTAAACACTCCACAAGTAAACAAAGGTAAAAAACAAATGATCAAAACTGTATTCGCAGCAACCGCTGCTCTGTCTCTCTCTGCTGGTGCTGCTTTCGCAGGACCCTACGTTAACGTCGAAGCAAACTCAGGATTCGTGGGATCGGATTATTCTGGAACGACCACGGACGCTCATGTGGGATACGCTGGTGAAGTCGGTGCTGTCGGTTACTATGCTCAGGTCGGACCTAGTTTCGTTTCTGTTGACGGTGGCGAAAGCGACACCGTTGTATCTGGTAAGGTTGGCGCATCTGTTGCCGCTTCTGAATCACTCTCCATCTACGGTGAGTTTGCATTCGCTGGTGGTATTGACGATGCTGACAACGGTTATGGAACCAAAGTTGGTGCAACCTGGTCCTTCTGATAGAAGTCTGGTATAATGTGGGGGGTCTACGGACCCCTTTTTTAATGATATGATACATAGAACGTAATTAATCCAATTATTATGGCAACACCTGGAGCAGCAATGATCTACAGTAGGGCAGGTTGTCCTTACTGCAACAAGATCGAAGAAGTATTCCGTGCAAAGGGATGGCCGTACACTAAGTACAGTCTCAACGCACAGTTCACTCGTGAACAATTCTATAAAGAGTTTGGACCTGGTGCTACCTTCCCGCAAGTCATCATTGGTGGCAAGCGTACTGGAGGTTGTACCGAAACCGTATCTTATCTCAAGGAGGGTCGTTACCTGTGATGTCCACTGCCGCTGACACTGACGAACTATTCGCAATTGTTGATCGTGCAATTGATGAGGCGATGCTTAACAATCGTTTCCTTTTCAACATGTACAACTACTTAAAATCTAACAAGTGGACACGCCGTGACACAGATCAGTTTATTGAATCTAGTGTTGCGGCAGAGTTAAGTGACACAGTTGAGGAATTAAACGTTTACCTTAAAGGTGGTGATAAAACACTCAAAGAAGCATACGGTCACCTTCCTAAACCAAAGGCACGTAAGATTAAAGATTACTTGTATGGCATCCTAGAAGATGCATGGAAGTATCACAACGAACGTAAACCTGGTAGGAAACCTGGGTCTAAGAACAAGAAAAAACGTACTAAATAATATCGAGTCAGTACATAGGAGAGAGCACCATGAGTGACATTTCATTTATCTACGTCGCCTTTTTCCTGACCATCGGAGCATTCCTCTTAGGTTTCATGACATCATGGAATCTTAAGGGGACTTTTGATGAGTGGAAAGAACGTGCTGAGTATGCGGCAGTAGTCATGCATCCTGAGATGATGACAGAAGATGGTCAAGTTGATCCAAGTGAGTTGTTGTACTTGCGCTTCAGCGATGAGGATGATATACTTGATGATGAAGATGATTGAGGTCTAATGATTCTCATTGATATGAATCAGGTATGCATCAGCAACCTGATGGTTTCAACTTTGTACAACAAGACAATCCAAGAAGATCTGGTTCGCCATATGGTGCTGAACTCTCTACGGTCCTACCGTCGAAAGTTTGGTAAGGAGTATGGCGAACTTGTTTTATGCTACGATAGCAAGCACTACTGGCGTCGGAAGTATTTCCAACACTACAAGGCAACTCGCAAGAAAGATCGCGAGAGATCCCAACACGACTGGCACACCATCTTTGAGGTCTTGAATAACATCAAGAGAGAGATCAGAGAGAACATGCCATACAAAGTCATCGATGTTGATGGAGCAGAAGCAGACGATGTTATCGCTGTTCTCTGTAAGGATCAGGGGTTCAGGAATATCCGCCTGATGAATAACATGCAACCACCACAGAAGGTCTTGATCCTTAGTGGTGACAAAGACTTCATGCAACTGCAGAAGTTTAAGTTCGTTTATCAGTACAACCCCATCCAAAAGAAATTCGTGGAGGCAGTAGATCCACACCAATATGTGGCAGAGCACATCCTTAAGGGTGATCGTTCTGATGGCATTCCTAATGTCCTATCTGTTGATGACACATTTGCATCAGGCAAACGTCAGCGTCCTCTAGGCAAAGCAAAGATTGCTAACTGGTCTCAACTCTCACCTGAAGAGTTTTGTACTGAAGAGACCGCAAAGAACTACGAACGCAATCGAGTTCTTATTGACTTCGATTGTATACCAGACGACCTGTCTCGTAGTATACTAAATACATACGAAATAATGGAACCACCCCCGCGTGGTTCTATGTACAAGTATTTCATGTCCAAAGGTTTATCAGACCTACTAGACCATATTACGGAGTTTTGAAATGAAACTGATGATTCATGAAGTGTTGAAGAAGGTACATGGTGCCAAAACTAAAACACAAAAGATTAAAATTTTGCAGGAGAATAACACTCAGGCATTGCGTACACTGTTCATCCTGAATTTTGATGAGTCTATCAAGAGTCGCCTTCCTGAAGGTGAGGTGCCTTACAAAGCAAACGAGGCACCCCAAGGAACCGAACACACCATGCTTGAGCATGAAGCAAAGAAGTTATACTATTATGTGAAGGGTGGTGCAGATAACCTCCCACAACTTCGCATCGAAAGTATGTTCGTTCAATTGCTTGAAGGTTTGTATAAGGATGAGGCACAAGTCCTCGTTAATGCATTCAATCATAAACTCCACAAGGAGTATCGCATCACACTGAATGTAGTGAAAGAAGCGTTCCCTGAAATTAACTGGGGTGGACGCTCTTGAAGATTAAAATAATTCATGAAAATTGTGATCCAGAACTAGCAAAGGATGCATCTCTACCTAACAATGCATTCATCATTGAATACCTTGCTGAAGGTAGTGTCCAATATGATATTGTTATCTCTTCTAAACAAGTAGATATATTTGATCACTATTGGGACAAGTATCATAACTTTATTAGTATGGTGCAGACAGATGGTAGGGCTAACCCTAAACTATGGACTGCACCTGGATCGGGTTCTGGTTCAGCAAAAATTACAGGTAGTAAAAAGTGAGCACAGACAACGTTTATTTTAATCCCCGTAAGGCAGCAGAAGGCGTAAAGCAAGAACTGCTTGAGGAAATTAATAAGAAACAAAAATCATTAGATGATTATGAGACGGGGCAGAAAGTTCTTCTGAATGCAGTAACATTTTTCCTTGCTCCTGTAGCATTATTGTTTCTTTGGAACTGGATCATGCCTGGTCTCTTTGGTCTGGCAACGATTGGTTATTTGAAAGCATGGGGTCTCCATGCAATGTCCCGTATATTGTTTCATCATTATGACTAAAGTATGTTTCATCTCTGTGACACCAGACGCAGAAAAAATGATGGGTTACATTGCTCGTGTAAGTAACCCCAACAACCAGGATAATCCTAAGGTTGAAGGACTACTTAAGTATTGCATCAAACATGGTCACTGGTCTGTGTTTGAGCAGGCAACTATGACCCTAGAGATCAACACAACTCGTGCAATCTCACCGCAAATTTTACGTCATAGATCATTCACATATCAGGAATTTTCACAGCGGTATGCTGATGCTGGTATGCTAGGTGATGTTCCTCTTCCAGATTTGCGTCGTCAAGACTCAAAGAATCGACAGAATTCTATTGATGACATCGACGACATGACAAGAGCGCGGTTTGAAGGTAAGATAGAGGAGCATTTTTACCAAGCACAACATCTGTATAAAGAACTTCTTGACGCAGGTATTGCAAAGGAGTGTGCTCGTGCTGTGCTTCCTTTGAACACGCCCACTAGACTTTACATGACGGGCTCAGTTCGTTCATGGGTCCATTATATTAGTCTGAGGACTGCTAATGGTACTCAGAAAGAGCACATGTTAATCGCTGAGTTGTGTAAGCAACACTTCATCTGTCAGTTCCCTACCGTTGCTAAGGCATTGGATTGGTGTCCTGAACCTGACTGTGGATGTGAACAGGACAACCAGTATTGGGATGACCTGCAACCCTGTCTTAAAATTGAGTGATGCATAAAAAAGATTGTATTATCGAGGAGTTGAAACAAATTCGGATACTCCTAGAGCAAATGCAAAGTTTGCTCATGACTATCGCAGTTAATTCCACCACTAGGAGAAATGATTAATGCCTACATACAATGTAAAGAATTTGAAGTCAGGGGAGACTAAAGAATTCCAAATGTCAATGGTTGAATATGACCAGTGGCGTAAAGATAACCCTGACTGGGACAAAGACTGGATGGCAGGTGTTGCTGGTACTACCTACGGTAAACCTAAACAGTCTGAAGGTTTCAAAGAAGTAATGTCCAAGATCCAAACTGCCCACCCTGGCGCTAACCTATCTCGTTATACATGATATGAGTCCTGTAAAAAAGAGCAAACCAAAAACCCCATACTCTAGACGTTCTACTCAAAGCAGTAGAAAGAAAGCGATCAATCTAGATCAACTTAAACAGATTGAACCACTGACTCCTAATCAGGAGAAGGTGTTTGAGTCTTATGCTGCAGGAAAGAACTTAGTTCTGCACGGTGCAGCAGGAACAGGTAAGACATTCATTAGTCTTTATCTTGCTCTACAAGATGTAATGGCAGAGGATTCTCCTTATCAAAAGGTATACATGGTTCGCTCCCTGGTTCCTACTAGAGAGATTGGATTCTTACCTGGAGATCATGAGGATAAAAGCAACCTTTATCAGATTCCTTATAAGAATATGGTGAAGTATATGTTTCAGATGCCTGATGACAATGCCTTTGAAATGTTGTATGATAATCTTAGGTCACAGGAAACTATCTCTTTCTGGTCCACGTCATTCATACGTGGTGTCACCATGGACGATTGTGTCATCATCGTTGATGAGTTCTCTAACCTGAACTTCCATGAACTTGATAGTATTATCACCCGTGTTGGTGAGAACTGTAAGATCATTTTCTCTGGAGACTACACCCAGTCTGACCTCGTTAAACACAATGAGAGGAATGGTGTGCTAGACTTCATGAAAATCATGCAGACAATGCCTTCAGTTGATGTCGTAGAGTTCGGCATTGAAGACATTGTTCGTTCAGGTTTCGTTAAAGAATACCTCATCTCTAAAATTAATCTTGGTTTCTAAATTATGAGTTTTACACACGTCGGTCCAACGACGGGAATACTGGAGTTGGAGTCCCGAACACTGCCTCATGGTAGATTTTATAAACTACCTGATGGTGCTTGGGCACCGAGTGTTACTACAGTGACAGGACATCAATCCACCGAAGGCATCCGTAAGTGGGAGCAGAGAATCGGATTCACTGAAGCACAAAAGATCAGGACCGCAGCGTCATGGCGCGGCACAAAGTACCATGGACTTGTTGAATTCTATCTTAACAATGACCTGGAAAAAATTGAAAAGAGCGAGGGTTTTCCCCTCTACCTTTTTAGGGCTAGTCGTTCGACTCTTGATCGGATCGGTGATATTCACTGTCTTGAAACCAGTCTTTACTCTACTCGTCTTGGTATTGCTGGTCGTGTTGATTGTATAGCAGAGTTCGATGGTGAACTTGCTGTCATTGACTTCAAAACTACAAAGACTTTGAAGAAAGTTGAGTGGTTGGAGAAGTTCTTCGTACAGGAAGCAGCGTATGCATACATGTATTACGAACGCACTGGTATCGAAGTAGATAAACTTGTAACGTTGTCTGTTGCTGAAGACGGACAGATTCAAGTAGAACAACGCTACGATAAGATCCCGTACATGAACAAACTCATTGACTGGATTGAAGAATACATGTATTATGTACAGGGGATGAACAAGTGAAAGAGATCGAGGAAAAGTTTATGACACAAGCAAAGTTCTCTGCCTTAGTAGAGAAGGTGGTCAAGGAATCTAATGGTCTCGTCAATTACATTGAGGCAGTCACATCTATCTGTGATGAATTTGAGATTGAAGTTGAGACTGCTAGTAAGTTAATCTCTAAACCACTAAAAGATAAAATTAAATTTAATGCTCAGGAGTTAAACTACATTAAACGAACGAGCAGAGGAGTATTACCACTATGACAAAGGATTTTTTTGATTCTGATGTAGTTCGCGAAGAACTAGAGAACATACAATCTACCTACACAGAACTCCTGAAGATGTCTAACAAACTTCAGGAGTTCTCTCCGCAAGAGCGGTTAGACCATATCAATAAGACATTGGAGTTGATTGCTAAGCAGAAGGTGTTCTATGCACGTCTGGCATTGGCAGCACACCATGTTGCAGAAGAGGAACAGGATGGAACGGTGCAGGATATGAAAACCCGCATCGATTCCATCTCTCAAGTCTATTCTGGTGGAATGGATCTGACTACTGTCCTAGATCAGATGGAGGGCAAACTCAAGGAGTGGAAGTCCCAGATTGTTGAAGAACAGGGGACTTGACAACTCATATATAATATGCCATGATACTCATGGCACCACAAGCCAAATACAAATACGGAGAATACAAACATGTCTTTTGCATCACTCAAGAAGTCCAGCGGCACTTCCTTCGCCTCTCTTAGCACTGCTATTGAGAAGATGAACAAGCCTTCTGGATCTAAAGTTGATGAACGCCTCTGGAAACCAGAGGTTGATAAGAGCGGCAATGGTTACGCTGTTATCAGATTCCTGCCTGAAACTGAATCAGATTTGCCATGGGCACAGGTATGGAGTCATGCATTTCAGGGACCTGGTGGTTGGTACATCGAGAATTCTTTGACTACTCTTGGTCAAAAGGATCCTGTCGGTGAGATGAACCGTCAACTCTGGAACAGTGGTGTCGATGCTGATAAGGAAATTGCACGTAAACAGAAACGTAAATTGTCCTACTACAGCAACATCTACGTCGTTCGGGATCCTCTTCATCCTGAAAACGAAGGTCGTGTCTTCCTCTACAAGTATGGTAAGAAGATTCATGACAAGATCGTCGCTGCTGCACAACCACAATTTGAAGATGAAACACCCATCAACCCCTTCGATTTCTGGAAGGGTGCTGACTTCAAACTGAAGATCACAAAGGTTGCTGGGTTCTGGAACTATGATAAGTCTGAGTTTGACCGTGCTGGTACCCTTGGTGGTTTCAGTGATGAAGAACTGGAAGGTGTCTACAACAAAGAGTATTCACTCAAAGAGTTTAGTGATCCTTCTAACTTCAAGTCATATGAAGAACTTGAGACACGTCTCAAGACTGTGCTGAACAAGCGTTCAACTCCTAGAGTTGATGAGTCATATGAAGATGAGAACGAAGGTCGCGGTAGGCAGATTGGATCTTTCAATTCTGCAGATATTATGGCATCAGCACCCAGTGCACAAAGTGTCCCTGCTGCTCCCAGTGGGTTCGGTGACCGTGTAGAATCAGTACAGCAGTCAGATGAACCTGACCTGTCATACTTTGAAGACCTCGCATCTGAACTCTAAATGAAATTCCTTGCTCTCCCTTTACTCCTCGCTGCAACTGCAACTCCTGCAAGTGCACTGACCTGGGGAGAGTTTTGGGAACCCTTCCAAGGTGATACTCATCACCATCATATTGAAAGAGATTATTACCGACATCATGTGCCTCGTCGTACATGGTGTTGGGATTACGTTCAACATGAAGAGTATATCTCAGGCGACTACAGTCGCAGTGGTAGGTATAGACCAGGTTGGGTTAGAAAATGGACCGAACGTGTACGTGTACCATGTAGACGTAGACATTACCATTGAACTGATACCAAAAACAACTTTTGGTTTCATATATCGCCCCCAAAAAATTCGGGGTATTTTTTCACCCCTAGGGTTTTTCAAGAATTTATCATGACACACTACAAACCATATTCGCCCGAATGGCATAGATATCGCAATCTCAGGGATTCTATTGAATCCTATCTAAATGAGTATGTGGACTCTGATGTTATATGTGGGGATATCCTTGATATTCTCGAAGATCGCCGTACGGACGCAGAGAACGAAATCGGTAGAATGACCAGCATGATTGATCATTTGTCTAAATAATTTCGACTAGGAAAGAATAAATGCTTTCTACAAAATACAGACTCCGACTGGAGTCGATCTGCAGATGTATCGCGAATTCGCAAGATGTCTCCATCGAAGATATGATCTGGGCAGAAAAACTTGCTAAGGCACACACTCTTGCAAAAGATTGGTTGCAACAAGCAAGAAGGCAATCCTCTCAAAACATTGAGGATGGCAGTACCGACGATTTTCTGAATAGGATGGGATTAGGTGACCCCGACCCATCCAATCATAAAACGGGGTTCGGTAGTGCAGACGAAATAGTTGATTGGTTTCAACGTGAAAAACCTGATGATTGGAGACAGCGTGACTGAAGTTAAGATCACTCCTCAAACATATATTGATATGAATGAGGAATTTATTAAAGAAGACATTCCTTTCAGGATTAGTATACCTACACAGGAAGCAATTGATGAGCATCGCTCACAAAAACCACTTCCTTACAACACACCACCCGCAGTAGATATGGTTGCTGAAATGTGGAAATTAGAAAACGAACGAATTGCTAGAGGTAAGTTGGTTGATAGTCTTTGCGTAGTTTATAGCAATGGCAGTCAAGAATGTGATAGAGCAAAATCACTTCTCGAATCTCTCGGAGGAGAGTTTTTAGAATATCGTCTAAATAATCATTTTACACAACGCTCATTTGAATCGGAATTTGGACCAGGCGCACCCTACCCTCAGATTGCAATAGGTGCAAAACATATAGGTGATTTGAAGGACACACTACACTACTGTTCAGAAAAAGGTTTGTTACCATGACTACAAAGCAATACACTAACGGTAAAGGCGATATCTGGGAATGGGAGGATACTCCATTCTTAGCAGAATTTAGAGAGAGACATGACTACTCCAAACTGGCAACACCACTCAAACAAAAACCAAAAAAGAAGTCTTAAACCTCAGGCATTACGTCAGGCAAAAGCAAGAAGAAAAGCACTCCTCAGGAAACTGAAGGGTGCTTCTTTTTTTAGTATCCTCCGCCAGATGATCCAGAACTTCCACTACTGCTACTAGAAGAACTACTACTGCTGCTGCTAGACGAACTACTACTGCTGCTAGAAGAAGAGGAAGATGAATCTGAAGTAGACCCAGAATCCGTTGTTCCTGCATATACACCAGAATCGTTGGTGGAACTACTAGAGTTGTCTGCCTGTTGTGCAACTGTAAATGCAACCTGAGAGGATGCAGAAGTAGTTGCAAACTGTCTATCACCATAATCCTGAGAGGATGCTCGTTTAGTAATAGCAACGCGACCAATATCACTCTCATAGACAGTCTTATTAGTGAGGTAATTCTCATCAATAACACTAAATGTCTTTTTAAGATCATCTTCGTCAACTTCATCATTTGGTAGATATTCAACCAAATCTGTAAATTCTGAAACGAAGTTAGCAAGGAATGCTGGTTTCAACAAGTAAATATTACGCTTATAATCGTTATTTGCCAGTTCATAATCATAATTAGATATAGGCATTACCTTGTCAAGGTATACAGTACCATTTGTGTCTGTATATTGGAAATTGGCATTTACTTCAATACCACCATCTAGGAGCAATTCCCCCTGAGAGTTTCGTATTTCTATAGTCTCATAATGATGAATAATTGCTGGATTACTTTTATATTTTCTTTCAACATAATCCATCAACTCAGATTCACTCATAGGCCATTCATTGTATAGATTGATTATATTATTGGCGAGCAATATCACCCAATCTAGTTTAGGATCACCATATGCCTTGTCAGCAACATTATCGGGTCTCTCATTACCCTGTACTGAGTATTGTTGGAAACCAAGAAGAGCACCGCTTAAATCATCTCTGATTTTAATACGACGAAATAAGTTCTTCGCTTGTACATAGGGATCCACACCCTGCTTACGAATACTGTCTAAACGTATATAAACGTTTGGTAAATAGGAAAAATAATTACTCATTGATCAGTTAGCATATCTCTGGTGAGGAAGGCGGTTTCATCGAACTGTAGAGTAAGTTCGTACGCCGAAGGACCATAATCATACTCATCGTTATCACCAGTGGCACCATTTCTAATGGTATTCAACTGACCGTCTGGTGTCATATTCACTGACATATTAGTCAGGACACATTTTGTAGGAAACTTCATCATGAACGATAATGTTTCGGGTTTTGACATATTGTCAGAGACCTCATTACCATTGTTTTTGTATCGAACGATGCTGAGTTGGAAGAAGTCTGGGATTGTGAGCCAGCGATCTCCTCTGCCTGCTCCACTATCGATAGCAGTAAACAAAGCACCCGAACCTCCAGAACTACCGTTTTTCCCAGGTAGCATGGATACTCTGAGTGTTTGAACAATTTTTGTAATCGCAACAACATCTTCGGGACTCCTCGGCGCTAGTCTAAAGTTAAAACTATGCTTCCTATAATCCGTACCTTGGAATGTTGTCTCTTCGTACGGGTTAAGGATTGCTTTTGCCGATAGAGCAGTAATGTCATTAAATGACAAGTTCGTCTGCCCCATGTTTGCGAGGTTTGCACCTGATGCTGCAACTTGACCAGCAAGTTGCGACTTGAGTTGTTCAGCAGCAGATGATATAGTATTACCAATATCGCTTGTACCGTCTTTTACACCTTTCATTACTGCCATACCACCACCGCCAACGGCGACCTGGTTATATCGCGTAGTGTAAGTTTCAACTAGACCCGCAGGTAAGTACAGATAAATTGTCTCTTTTGCTCTGCCCGAGGACGTACGACCTGGTGTACCACCACCTACATAACTGTAGGGGTTGTTTGATTTGGAGTCATAAACATCAATTTTAAGATAATCCATCGCCTTTGTCGGGAAGGACATATCACTACTGACTGCAGATCTACTACCGTTTGTCGTTGTTCCTACGGGTTTTACCCTGGGAAATACTAATGCCATGAGTTATACTGGAAAATACAGACCATCACGACCCGAAAAATATAAAGGTGATCCCACAAATATTATTTATAGGAGTTTGTGGGAAAGAAAGTTCATGGTCTGGTGTGATAAGAATGATAATGTACTTGAATGGGGTTCAGAAGAGATTATCATCCCATATGTTAGCCCTGTTGATCGTCGCGTTCATCGCTATTTTCCAGACTTTTATGTCAGAGTCCGAACAAGGACTGGAAGGTATGAGAAATTCATTATCGAAGTTAAACCCAAAAAGCAGACTGCTCCGCCCAAAAAGCAAAAAAGAGTAACCAAAAGGTATCTGACTGAGGTTAAGACATATGTCGTTAATGAAGCAAAATGGAAGGCAGCAGAGGAATACTGTGCTGATCGTTTGATGAAATTTATGATACTCACCGAAAAAGAATTAAAGGTATGAGCGTATACACAGACGTTATGGATCTGCAAGGATTCAAACGAAAATCACGATCATGGTATAGAGATCAAGTAAGAGCACTTCTGGAACCTCTAGATGGTATGCCTGCTTTCGGTGATGTGGTATTCTATGCATACCAGGCAGAGAACGCAGATAAACTAAAGTTTTGGGATAGGTATCCCATGACATTAATTACTGATATGGATGTAAGTCAAAATAGATTTGAGGGTGGTAATCTACACTACTTGAGACCAACTACACGGGTATCTGTAGGTAAATCTATCAAAGCGGGTGCTATTTCATATCCTCGCCGCTGCCATCATAAATACTTACTATCTAACGCTAGTGGATTTTATAAGGTCCCTAGGGAAGAATTAGAAGACATTGGTAAACTGCCTTTAGAGCAGTTTGTTAGCACTGTTATGGGTCGAAGCATCGACATTCCCAGTTCATTTGTTTGGAGTCGTTTATAGTGGCATTTACCACACCAAATTCATTTACAGAGTTTATGGATTGGGTTCGCACTGGAGGTGCAGAACCCGCTAGATCAAACCTGTTCTCAGTATTCTGTGGATTCCCCGCAGTTATTAGAGATAGACCGACGTATGACTTCCGTAAGTGGTATGAGTATGTCAACTTTGCTGCTGATGATGTAAACGTACCAAGTAGACAAGTAACCACTGGTGAGGTTAGAGACCATGGCATATCAAGAAAATATGCAACTGGTCAGGTAAACTCACCTATCACGATCTCATTTTTAGTTACAAAAGATCTCTGGATGAGGCAGATTTTTGAGCAATGGATGCTTGAAATTGCTGGTGATCAGGAGAATCGTACTACATTCTATGATCAATACACCACCAATATTCTCATTCAAAAGTGGGAACTTGGTAGTAATATTGTATATCGTGATCTGACCAAGACTGTTAGTGGTAAGAACCCTGAAGTACGTTTGAATAGAGTTACAGGTGTGTGGCAACTGTTAGGTGCCTTCCCAACAAACATTAGTGTTATGAATCTGAATAACGAGTCAACCACCCTTATGAAGATGGACATTGAGTTTGCATACGAACGGTATCGTTTTGATTCTGTTCTGAGCAATGTTGGGTGGGCAAATCAACCTGATAAGTATGTGGACAAGTTTAGTGCAGTTCGCCAAATTCTTGACATTGATGATGTGGGTGGAAACCCATCACAAAGCGAAGCAAACGACTTCGGAATTTGATCACTAAATAACTATATGATAAATGTGAATCATTATGCCATTACCTAAATTATCGATTCCTGAATACGAGTGCACCCTACCCGTAACAGGATTGACCGTCAAATATCGTCCTTTCTTGGTAAAAGAAGAAAAACTTCTCTACCTTGCCATGGAATCTCAACAAGAGAAAGAAATGGTAGGTGCAGTGAAGACTATCATCAAGAACTGCACTGATTTGAAGAAAAATCTGGACAAACTACCCACATTTGAGATTGAATACATCTTCCTTCGCATTCGTGCAAAGGCAGTTGGTGAAGTCAGTGAATTTGTGGTTACTTGCCCTGATGACAAGACAACAACTGTAGAAGTGCAACTTCCGTTGCAAGACATTACAGTTACAATCCCCAAGGATCATACCAAACATATTGATCTTGATGGAAAAATCAAGATGGAAATGAAATATCCGTCTATGGATTTCTTCATTGACTCCAATATGAAGGATGAACCCTCTATTGAAGACATGTTCAAATTATCTGCTCAGTGTATCGATAAGATATACGATGAAGATGAGATTTATGATTCTTTCACCTTGAAAGAAGCACAAGATTTTATTGAAGGACTTAACTCTGAACAATTCCAAAAGATTCAGCAGTTCTTTGATACTATCCCCAAACTCCGTCATGACCTTAAGGTCACCAATCCCAAGACCAAAGTTGAAAGTACGATTCCTCTAGAAGGACTTGCTGCTTTTTTCGGATAGCACTAATGCATGATTCGCTTTTGAATATGTATCAAGTGAACTTTGCCTTAATGCAGCATCATAAGTATAGTCTCACCGAACTAGAAAATATGATGCCTTGGGAACGTGATGTATATGTGAATCTACTCCTTGCACACCTCAAAGAAGAGGAAGCAAGGCAAAAGGCTCAACAACGTCAAAACTCTGTGTAAATGGCAAAACTTAAAGTCAGAAGTTATGTTGCTGTGCGTCCTCCCCAGGACAGCACAGGACTTTCTGTGGGCTTTACTCAGAACATCCAAAGGACGAATCGCATTGGTGCCAGTTTAACAAATATCGGTGAACAACTTACTACATTCAACACTTTATTAGAGTTTCAAACAGAACATCTAATTGATAAAGGTGAAGAAACAGTAAATTTTATTAAAAGAACTTCTAAAACTGAATTAGAACGACGTAGAGAATTAGGTCGTGAAGTTCGGAAAGATGAAGGTCGAGAGACAGATGATGCTGCTGAGGATCAAGTCGAGGCAGAACCGACTAATGAAGATAAAGAAGCAATTAAAGAGAAGGTAAAGAAAGAGAAGGGAGGAAGACTCAAGGGATTCCTGTCTATTTTCAAAGGTATTGGTGGTCTCTTGATGCCACTGCTAAGTCAACTGGGACTATTTGCTGCCCTGGACTGGATGGCGAAGAATCCAGATAAAGTCCAGAATATGATCAACTTCATCACAGGGTGGGTGAAGTTTGGATGGAAGATATTATCATTTGGTGTCACCAAGTTTATGGATGGTGTCACCGCACTATTTGGTGGTGATCCTAATCAGTCTGCTGGTGAACGCATCTGGGAGGGCATCAAGGGCGTCGGTCAGATGTTCATTGGATTGTCTGCTATTTGGGCAGCATCCAGAGTATTTTTCCCATGGAAGTTAGTAAAAGATTTCCGTAGGTTGTCGATGTTGTTTAACATCTTTAACCAGGATGATCCAAACAAACAGAACGATAGAGATAGGAAGAAGCAAGAGAAAAGTAAAGCTAATAAGCAAAATAAAGCACGTCAACAGTCACGTACTAAGAACACATCCAAAGCAGCACGTAAGAGATACCAAAGACGATTTGGTGATAAGGCAGCAAAGAACCGCTTCAGAGGTAAGGTAGGCGGTCGCGGTGGAATGAAAAAACTGACTGGTAAAGTCAGTAAGATGATGAAAAAGTTCAGTGGTGGACTTAAAAAACTTGGAGGAGCAAAAGGACTAACTAAACTCGCTAAGGTCGGTGCGGGTGCAATGTCGATCATGTCAGGTCTTGGAGCATATCAAGACGCACTGGCAGAAGGTAAGACAAATACTCAAGCAATCGGTCGTGGTGTTGGTACTGCGGCAGGTGGTCTTGCGGGTGCTGCTATTGCTACAGCATTACTCGGTCCATTCATCGGACCTCTTGCACCTATCCTAGGATCCATGATTGGAGAATGGGCAGGTGGATGGTTGGGTGAAAACCTGGCACCTCTGGTTGAAAAGGCATTTGGGCACTTATTCAAGTGGTTTGAAGAAACCAGAGAGTGGTTGAAGGCAAATACTCTCAAGATGATTGATAATGTTCTAAAGTTCTACCAACCCATGTTGGATTGGATCATGGGATTCTTAGACTTTATAGAACCAGCAATGGGTTGGTTGAAGAAGTTTAATGATTTTGTATTAAATTCTGCTATTGATACTATTATCAAAGGTATCAAGTTAGTATTAGGTGGTGCTGAGTTTATTGCTAATAAAGCAGGACAAGCATGGAACTGGTTGACAAGTCCATTCAGAGAGGAAGGTGGACCTGTTGAACGTGCTGGTGGTGGTGCTGTTAGAGCAGAGAATAGAAAGAATAGAAAATATCTCGAACCTACAGTTCTAAAACCTCAAGCAAAAGATACAGCACGAGACTGGGATAAGTTTGCTGCTGGTGGTGAATATAAGAACGGTCAGTTACCGAATGAAGCACTTACATCTATTGGTAGTGGTCATAAACTAGCCCATAGCATCGCGCCTCAATTTAAGGCGATGATGTCAGCAGCGGCGGCAGATGGTTTCGCCATGGGCAGTGCGTTCAGAATCAATTCATCCTATAGAACATATCAAAGACAGCAAGAACTATACAATGAATTGGGACCTGGAACTGCTGCATATCCTGGAACATCTAATCATGGTTTAGGTCGTGCTGTTGACTTATGGTATACAAACGGTGCATATAGGTGGTTGAGGCAGAACGCTGGTAAGTATGGATTTAGTCAGATCCCTGGATATGAGACTGATAATCCTGATGGGCATGAGGCATGGCACTGGGAGAACTTGAGTGGTGCTGGTACAACCAAGAAGGTTGCAACATCATCGGTAGCAGGTAGAAAGGTAGGACAACAGGCAAAACTGAAAGGTAAACCTGTTGTTTGGGATGGTAATAAATGGGTACCTGAAGGTTCGACTCAGCAGACTGCTGCTAAGGACAACATAAAAGGTAAAACTTTTGCATCAGAGTCAAGGAATATGGGTCAGGGAGACTCACATTTCCAAGGACTCAATAATGCAGTCAGTGGTATTAAGTATGCTGATAGTGCTGCACTAAATAAGACTGGGAGCGTATCTGCACTTTCTTCAGCAAGCGTTGGCGCATCACTTGATCGTCAAATGAGTGGCAGTTCTGCGATTGTTATGTTGCAACAAGTGAATAGTCAAGGTAAGAGAACTGCATCTATGCCTGTTTTAGTAACACGCCCAAACCCGTCGCCCATGATTAATCACTGCTGATGGCAAACCCTACAACATCCGTACCTAAGGCAAAACTGTATAAGATGATCTCCAACAAGGGGATCTCTAAATCTGCAGTTACAGGAGCAAATGTAGACCAGATGGTCACAGTGCAGAATGCTGGATTCAGGCAAATGGGATCCGCACTGAACAGTATTGGTGCGTCTGTTAATAGTATTGGTGTCATGCTGCAGAGCATGAACGAGACATTCAAGTCAGGTATCACAGCACAAATTCAGGCAACTGATAACTTATTAAATGCTCAGAGAGATGTTGCATCTGATAAGGCGAAAGCAGATAGAGATGAAATAAGAGAAAAGAAGAAAGCAGATGGTAGAGAAGCAGACGATCTCGCTGAGGCAGAGGTAGAGAAACCAAACCTTGCTAGACGTGTAGGATTTGCTGCTGGATATGTCACAGGTAAAGTTGCATCAGGCATTGCAGGATTCCTTGCTAGTCTGGGTAAACTATTCATGGGACTGGTTGGATTCGCCGTATTAGATTGGGTGGCGAAAAATCCAGAAAAAGTCCAGAAGATCATGGACGTTCTCGGGAAGATAGCGACCTTTGTATGGAACACCGCTAAGTTCTTAACAGGATTCGCACTTGGTGGTCTCTCTGATTTCATGGAGAATCCCGCATCCCTGAAAGGATTGCTGGGTATTGGTAAGTTCTTCTTAGTATTAGGTGCGATCTTCGCTGGTCCTGCTCTTGCTAAGATGGGACTTAAACTACTCCTCAAGGGTGGTATTAAGTTAGTTGTTAAACCTGTTCTTCTCCTACTGAAAAACGTAGGTAAGATGTTGTTCAACTTTGGTAAGATTGCTGCCAAAGGTGTATTCAAAGCAGGTAAGTTCTTATTTAAGAATCCAAAGGTAGCACTGGTTGGTGCTGCTGCTGTGGGTGTTGGTGCCCTGGCATATAATATGATGAAGGGTGGTGAAGGTGGAGCAGAAGAGGGAGAACCCTCAGGCACACCACAAGACCTAGGACCCAGTGCGGATGATCTTGAGGGTGGTGATGATCCAATCATGGATGTTGATGCTGTTTTAGCATCATTAGATTTGGATCCTGATGAATTAGCAGATCTTCAGAAGACTGCATTAGCAGACAAGCTAATGTATAGTGCTGATGAAATTAAACAGAACGCAGAAGAAGATTCAGCAGAGTCAGCATCAGAAGTTAAGGGTGCAAAAGGTCCGATTGAATCGGCACTTGCTTTCATTGTTGAACCTATCAAACAACTATGGTCAGGTGTCGCTGACATATTTGGAAAGGTTGTTGGAACACTGAAAGAACAGTTTGAGGGTGCAATGGGATTCTTTGGTGAGGCATTCACCAAGGTTGGTAATTTCTTCTCACCATATATTGATAGACTTAAGAAGTTTGGTACATCAGCACTTGAACTATATCTGGCACCGTTCTTCAAAATGTTTGAAGCAGTCCAGAAAATTATGGAAGTCTTCCAAAAGGATGATGATAAAGCGCCAGAAGGTAAGTCAAAGGGTGGATTTGTACAAAGAGCAAAAGGTGGATGGATTAGTGGTCCTCAATCTGGGTATCCTGTGTCCCTAGATGGTGGTGCTAGCACATCATTTATCGGTCATGGTACAGAATGGGTAGGATATAAAGGATTTGCCAGCGGTGGTGCATTTGTTGTACCATTTGATACTCCCTCTACGAGAAGCAACCCTGGACTTACAGGGCAGCGTATGGGTGAAGCAAGGGCAGGAGGATTTAACCTGCCAACATTCGCTAAGGGTGGTTTATATTCGGAACTTCCACAATTCTCTGAAGGTGGAAAGTTTGCTAAAGACATGATCAAGATCCATGAAGGATTGAGATTGGATGTATATCGTGACAGTGCTGCAGAGAGGAATCTAACTGTTGGTTATGGTCACCTAATTGATAGTGGATCACCAACAGATATTAGAGGTCTTGGTGAAGGTCAGAAGATTACAAAGAGTCGTGCAGATAGTTTGTTTGATGAAGACTTCAAACACCATGCTGATCAAGCGAAAAAGATTCCTGGTTATGGCAAGGCAAGTCAACAGCAAAAAGCAGCACTAATTGACCTTACATTCAACATGGGTCCTGCCTGGTATCAGGGATTCCCTAAGTTTACGGAATACTTTAAGGCAGGTAAGTACGAGAAAGCAGGCGAAGAACTCAAAGATAGTAATTGGTATGGTCAAGTCAAAAGACGTGCTGAACCTATCATCAGTCTTATCAAAGGTAAGGGAGTTGGTGATGCTGCACACCTGAAAGGATTAGGTGCACCACAACATAGTGCAGGTCAATCGATTACTGCATCACAGCAAAGTCAGGATGCACGAGTTGAGACTGCTGCTGCATCTTCTGGCGGTGGTGCTAAAACTGAGGTTGCTGCATTACCACCTATTAATGCTCCATCACCACAGGAAGATGCAGGTCCATCACCTATGCCTGCACTGGTTGGTTTGCCACAACGTGAGCAAGCGGCAACTAAATATATGATACCGAGGTTTGGTCTGATGAATGAACATAAGACCCCACCAGCACTGTTATCATAAGAAATGTCAGCAGCAAAAGGCTACGAATTAAAAGATCTGACGATTACTCTTCCCAAAGGGCAAGGTAATAATCAGGTAACAACACAGTTGTCAGATAAATTCAAAAAGGATAGTAAGAATTCTTTTGACATCAGACAACTTGCTGCAGAATTTATTTGGTATGAGTCAATCGACTCACCATTTTGCAGATTGGATATATCTATCATTGAATCTGTTGACTTTATCAACTTCTTGAGAGGTGGTGAGGTTGTTCACCTAGAAATTGAAACTGATGCATCTAAGGGTGAATCACTCAAATGGACAGGACAAGTCTTTAAGATTGCCAGTGTAACTAAGACAGAAAGAACATCATCTTACATGTTGAACTGTGTTAGTGCCGAGTCATTTAACAATGAAGTCAATCGTGTGTTTGGTTCTTTCGGTCCTGCTACAAAGGACAGAGATAGTCTTCCAACACATATCATTAAAAAATATTTGAATGGCGGTAAGAAGATTAAACACTCTGGTGCTATTGAAAAGTGCTCCAAAGTCAACTTTGTTGCACCTAACTGGAGACCTGTAGATCTTCTCAACTATCTTACTGATAAGGTAACACGCCAAACGTCAGGAAAAGGATCCCAAACACAAGCGGGATTCATGTTCTATGAGAACAAGAGAGGATATAACTTTAGAAGTATTGATGGTATGTGTGAGCAGGCACCTCTTGGTGTTCAGTATACCTATGAGCAATCAAACGTAGGTGAGCAGGATAGTGAGAGAAATATGTACTTGATTAATAACCTTGCATATCCTGATAGAACTAACATTCTAGAAAAACTTAGAACAGGTGCAGTGAAAAATGTCACCTCAGGTATTATGTTGCCTGTCATGACACGTTCAGCGGTCGCACAGGACACTTCTGGAGGGGGTGGTGGCACGATTACTGGACCTCGTGAGACTGTTCTTAGTAAGATGTTTGGCAAGATGTCTACCTTGGAAAAGGGTAATCCTCTATCACTTATGAAAGAGTATGAGGACTTCTTTCCTTCTAGAACAAAATTAAGAATACTTCCTGGATTGAAGGATCAAAAAGAAGTCAATGGTAAACCCGCTGGTGATCCTAACGCGGGTGCTGCAACCGCAGATACAGATACCTTGGAGGTGGCAACATATGCTGCTGCTAGGTATTCAATGATTCGTTCAATATGTCTCCGTATTCAAGTACCAGGAAACACAGCAATCGCAGCAGGTGATGTTATCCAAGTTCTTATCCCCCTTGGTAAAGGTGATAACGGTAAAGTTGTGGAAGATAAGAATTATTCTGGCAAATATCTGGTAGCAGGGTTATCTCATGTATGGAATAAAGAAGGTGTAACCACCACAATTGAATTAATTAGGGATAGTGTTCGTAGATAAATAACTCCATACCCCTTGGTATCACACATGGAAAATATCGAACAACACATACAAAAGGACAAAGATATCCTTGACAACCCAATGACTTCTCCCAATCAACGTCGCCATATTGAAGGTGAACTGAGTGAATTGGAAGAATATGTAGAGCATCACAAAAAGGAAATTGAAGCAGGAGATCATCATGATCCTTCACCTTTAGAACTCTATTGTGATCAAAACCCATCAGAACCAGAATGCCTAGTTTATGAAGATTAAATTATGAATCTAATTTGTAATCTGCCCTCTCAAAAGGTATGGGTTCGTAAAGAATACCTTAGAGATCTACAAGATGGATACGGTGAATTTGTGGAAGGCGTCTGGGTGACTGCTAAGTCAATCCCAGGGCGGGCATTTTACATTGAAACGTATCTACCAGAATATGGTGCACTGTATGACAAACTACCCATAAGTGCATTTGTTTCGCGTCCAGAAACACCTGAGATCGATATGAACATCTACAATCTACAGTTCTGGAACTGTATGGATTATGGTGTCACTGCGATTAACAAGGGATTTATTACCAGTATGGATGCTGAGGTAAGAACTCGTAATCATGGAACAATGCGTGGACACTATCTGTTCACCTTAGATAACTATCATGCCAGTCTGGATGTTATTGACAATAATGTCAGTGAAACACCAGCAGAACATAAGTCTCATAACTGTATTGCATTGGATAATGGACAATTTTGTCTGTATCCCAACAATCGTATGAGACTTTATGATTTGTCAATTACTCCTGAAAGTCCAAAGGTTCCAGACTTCAAGGTTAGCACAATGGAATACCAAGTAGAAAATGGTGCTAACTGGGGAAGACTTGGAGATACCGATGATTATTTTTGGAGTACACAAAGCGAAAAAGAGCTTGACAAATACTCTGAAAACTAATACAATCTAACACTGTAGGGGTTCGATGAGATGTCTTTAGAGCTATTAGATATTGATGCACCGAAGTCATTTATTGCAGGTGCGAAGATTGATCCGTCTGTATGTGACGGCATGATCGACTTCTTTAATACATGCGAATATCTAGAGAAAGAACCAGGTAAATCTGGTGGTGGTGTTGATAAGTCTGTTAAGGATTCTATTGATATGACTATTCCCGTACATCTACGGGACTCTAGGGTAGAAGCATTTATTGAACAGTTGGCACATGTTACTATGGCATATATCGAACGTTATCCTGGTTTCGGTAAAATGGCATGGGATTTAGTAGCACCATTTAACATACAAAAGTATGAACCTGGTGGTGGTTACTTTGCACTACATACAGAGAAGATGTCTGCACATCCTGAGGCGACTAATCGTGTCATGGCGTGGATGACATATTTGAATACTGTGGAGGAAGGTGGTGAAACATACTTCCCAACACAGCAGGCAAAGATTAAACCTGCGAAGGGATTGACTCTTCTTTGGCCTGCAGATTGGACACATCTCCATCAAGGTTGTGTGGCACCAAATGAAACTAAAATGATTGTTACTGGATGGTATGACTACGTGGGAACAACTGATACAAGGTCACTATTGCAACAAGAGACAAGCACAGAGTAATCCTGCTCTTTGGCCTCACATTATGCTGAGGAATTCTTTAGTTGATGATAATGTGATAGAATTAAAGTCCTGGTATAAGTATCAGAGTGAGGCGGAAGTGTATGGTCACTTTCATCTTACATTTCGCTATGATAATGATGGTAACGTACACACTACATCAGTAAATCAAAAGACTGGTGAATCAGCATGTCCTTGGGTATGGGGATATAATGTTGGTTATTGGTGGGGTGAACCTGACGGTGACTGTATTATTGGAAACAATAAGATATTATCTCAAGTACGTTTTAATGGACAAGTATATCTTTCAAGGGATACTGCGCTAGATAATGATACAGGTGAGTTCCGATGGGGCAAACCTCTGAATGAATCGGGTGAGTTTGAATTCATTCGCATACCTAACTAAATACTAAAAAACATATCGGTCATGGAAGGTCTCCAAGGTTATAGAACTGATTTCGCGGGTCGTGATGGATTCGTGTGGTGGATTGGTGAAGTCGAAAATATTGACGATCCTTCTCAGTTGGGTCGAGTAAAAGTTCGTATTATCGGTTGGTATACTGGTAATAAGACCAATGAAGGTGCGGACTCTTATACTAAAACACTTCCTACCGAAAATCTTCCGTGGGCAACTGTTCTGCTGCCAACAGATAAACCACAGACAAAAAATGCTGGTACAACTACTGAGTTGCAACCTGGTGCATTTGTCATGGGTTTCTTCCTTGATGGTGAGGAAGCACAGTTACCTGTCGTTATGGGATCCTTCCGTGGTTTCCGTCAAGCAGATGATCAATCCTCATCTACTGGTAAATCTAAGGGAGCACAGGAAACCACAAAGGCAACAACTATTGCTTCCATTGATAACGCTGCTAAGCATGAGACGGATACTCCTCAGCAGAAAACCATGGTGGGTGAGAAGAACCACGGTGGTGCACCATTTGCAAAGACTAATAGTGCCCCTGCTGATGCCCAAGGTGGGCAGGAAGAGGCGCGTGGTGCTGGTGTAACTGTCGCTGAGGAGATTACTCCTGGTAATGCTGTTACTAACCCAATTAAACCACCAACCGAGGCACAAGAAATTGCTGATGGTGCACAGGGTCCAGCAGGAAAGGGATTTGAGAATGGTTTGACTCGTATGCTCACTGAACTGGGCAATATGGCAGCAGGTATTGCTACATCTAGTGATGGTCAGTTTATATCCCTAATCACAGGACACAAGATCAACGGTGATAAGATCTTGGAACACCTGGGTAGTATTGCTAACTATATTTCTAGTGCTATTGCTGGTATTCTTGCACCTCTTAAAGAGTTCTTAGCAGAAGCAATTCAGCAAATGATTAGTGCTGTTACTAAATTTATCTCTAAATTTGTACCACTAAGTGTTATCTTAGGACTTCTGGATCTGTTGGGATTCATTCTGGATCTATTTTGTGTGCCGCACCCGCAATGGTTATCATTGGTTCAGGGTGCTTTAACAGACACGACAGGATTTGCAGACCAGATTGTCGGTATGGTTGTTAACAAGGTTACTAACGTAACATCTAAGATTGCATCTAAAGTGCAAGGTGTTACTGATAAAATTCTTGGTAGCATTACTGATGCAATCTCTAAAGTTCGTGACGTAGCACAAACAGTTGTAAGTGCTATTTCAACAGCAAAGAATGCAATAGAAAATATAGGTTCACTTGTTAATAGTTTGAAGACCTTGTTTGCACTGGACTTCTCTAAACTTGATTTTGGTTCTATCATTGCAATCATCAAAGCAATTCTAGGAATGTTATTCCAGAAAGATTGCGGGAGAAAGATTAAGAAACCGAAGTCTAAGAAGTGGTTCCCATTGCTGGGTTCCACTGAATGCGATGATGTATCTACGTTTATTTCTGGTGGTGCACTACCTACCAGCATTAAAGACTGGAAAGAATCACCTACCACAAATGGTGGATATATTGATGGTCTATTCCAAGGCATTAACTCTCGTGTGATGGAGGTTCAATCCTTCCTTGATGGATCTAGAATCATACACAACGCCACAAAAGGTAAAGAGTTCGCTGCAGAACAGGGACCAGGTGGTGTATCCACGTTCCAAGATAACCAGGGTAACAAACATACTAACGTTCCGAATAATGAGACAAAGATCATTGCTCGTGACAAGTGTGAGACCATTAAGAAGAACTTATGTGTCAACGTTGATGGTGATTACTATCTGAAGGTTGCTGGTAACTGGCATATTGAAGTGTCAGGTGCAATCAATAGCAACCAAGCAAATGGTCCTCAGTCTTCTGCATCTGGTTCTACTGCAAAAGAAGTTGGTAAGGGTACATCTGACTCGGGTGGATCTACATCTGGTGGATCTGGTGGTAGTAAGTTTACGTCTCAGTTTGCTGCTGGTAGTGGAGCAGAGATAGAAGGTAACCCTCAGAGCATGATTTTTAGTGCTAGTGATCTGGTCACCATGAAGGGTAGAATTGAATCTCTTGAAGAGCGTATTGCTAGAGAAGATGAGGAGTTCTATTCCAATTTGAAACCGATTCCAACTCCTAATGGTGTTGGCGTGTGTACTCCTAAGATGAGATACACCAATCTAAAGGCACAAACTGATGATGATAATGAGCAGAAGTCTGCTAATCGTCAGAACGGTGACCATGACATTGCATATACTGGTGACGTTAACATTCAAGGTAACCAGGTATCAATTACTGCTATCTCTAACCTGAAACTGAATGCTAACCAACTCAAGGCAGAAGCATCGAACATGAACTTCAGCGCAGCGGGTGAGATTATCAACGAAGCAAACTGGATCACATCATTCCTATCATGTGGTCGTTTTGAGTTCGTTGCACTGTTCAACCCACTGTCTGCACTGTCAGGTCAATTCAGCATCGTTAAGGGTGCCATCATGGACGTGACAACCGATACGCCAGGTATCGGCATGCCTGCTGCACAGGTTCGTATGTCACTAGCAACCCAGTCACCTACAACCATTGCTGACATCATTGCAGGTAGTCAGGCAGGTGTCCATTTCACTTTCGTATCATCTCCTACAGGTGGTATCGGTGAGATCGTTGCTTCTGGTTCTGGTGCCATCATTAACCAGGTGTCCACTGGTGTTGCATCCTATGGTGTGAGCACTGGTTTCATGGCAGTTGGTTGTGCTGTTGGACCAAATCAGGTCTATGGGTTGCCATTGCTGCTGAATTGATGTATGATGTTGGGGTACCAAACAACCCCAGCATCCATGGACAACGATCAAACCACCGTTGAACACATCTGGTTGAACATCGCTAAGCGGCAAGTCACCATCCTAGATAATGAAGGGTATGAAGAGCGGATCAATTGGAAGTTTGATGAAGAAGGTGCAGAGGGTTTCTTTGAGACCTTGACTTCTATCCGCAATAACGTACCAGAAGACACCTATGTTATCGTATAACTTATGAACTCAAGTATGATTGAAGTGACCGAACAAGAAATCACTGAAAACTTTGATTTCTGTATGAGTTTGGTTGAGAGAGGTAACACTCTTAAAATTGTCAGAGAAGGAGGAAACGTTCTTATGGTTCCTATTCCTGAATATAAGCAAGCATTGGATGACATTGAGTCTCATCCACCTATTCCATCCCCAAGTTTTGGTGGTCTACCTGTAGATCCATCTGAATTTGTAGATCCCATAGCAACGAGCGATTATGTCAGAGACGAACTCAGCAAAATGCAGACAGAACTTGAATCTTGACATTAAGTTGTGGTTCAGTCCTATCATGAATGAATATCATTGGACTCTCATTACATATGAGACTGATATGCATGCTGGAACAGCACCAAGTGTCGAGAAAGCATTAGCAGATGTTAACACCACTATTGAGCATGTAATGGCGCAGGAGAATGTTAGGATCCATGAATAAATAAGTCTGGTTGGTAATTTTCTCAATGGTTAAGTACAAGATTCACAATGGGTATGGTACCTTGATAAATCTTGAGGGTGATGAGAAACAAGTCAACTTCTGGTTCATTAATGGTATACCTTTTACTTTTGATGAAATTCCAGAATTCTGGGGATTGGAAGATCTACCTGAAGACCCCATACCTGGATGTAAGTACCATATTGAAGACCTATATCATGCATCCAACTATCTAATTATGGAAGAATGTCATCCTCTCCTGTTTGAGATGGAAGAACTCATCCAAAATTTTGAAGACATTCCATATTAAGCAAGGCTACAGACCTGAGGCATTTGTCGAGACGACTTGACAAACACCTCGCACTGTACTATTATTTGTATATCGGGAGGCGACCATGACACTACCATCAACAACGAACCAAAGACTCCTCCGTCTTGAACTCTTGTTGTTGGACACCCGTGCCAAACTCTCCCGCCTTGAAAATCCAGATCTCGATGGTTATACCCCTGAAGAGATCCAGGCGCAGGATTTTGAAGCAAAGTACAACACGTTGTGGTATGACGACGTGATTAACTCCTTTTCTTAAGAATGACTACTCAATTTGATTATGATGCTGTTCGCCACCAATTGGTGACTGCTGCTGCTGAACTCAAGTCTAATGGACATGACGTTCGTGCAATCCTTGAAGACTGTGGTGTATTCCGCAAGATCAATAAGTATCGTGAACTGTCTGTTGATGGTCTCCTTCAGGATTACTACCTCAAGGACGACATCCAAGAGATCGATACTCCCACCTATGTGACCAAGTGGGGTGCACCTGCTACATGCCGTGGCAACATCTACAAGCGTGGTGTTGATGGCAAACCTGATAGACTCATCCGTGGTGCATGGAACGGTGCTCTTACATACCGTATCTGCACTGTGACTGGTACTAATCAGTCAGGTGAGCGTGTTCAGCGTGGCATCCAGTATCATACTGTTGCTTTTGCTCTCGCTAATGGTCGCTGGCCTGAGACACCTGTTGTTGATCATCTTGACGACAATAAGTTGAATAATGGTAGTGATAATCTTACTGAAAAAGACTACACTACCAACCAGTGGCAACGTAAAGCGAACCTTGCAAAACAACAGGGTTAACTCTTGTATAAATATACAAGAAGACTTAGTGCTTATTCGTAGTGGCAACAAAAAGAATATCTCAACTTGATACTATTGCGGACGGGTTGGTGACTGGCGAGGCAGTGTTGCCTATCGTTATCTCCGACCCTCTCATTCCTAACAGGAAAGCAAAGGTAAACCAACTATTCCGTGGTGTAACTGCGGGATCCCAGACCTCACCTGGTCTGGCGTTTGACTTGGACCGCGATAGCGGTATCTACCAGTCCGCAGTCAATGAGTTAGGTATCACTTTTGGATCCGCAGCGGTCTACCATTCACGTATCTCAAATACGGATGGTTCAAGTACAGTCAATGCTCGTGTTATTGACTCTCAAGCATCAAACTCAAATTACCAGGTAACACCTCAGGGATCTGGTTATTTCACCATTAATGGTGTATCACAGTTTACTGACCAGAATACGCTTATCATCGGTGCACAAAACCCTGGTAAGCGATTCTACTTTAACGCTGATACTGTTTCTGCACAGACAGGCACACGTCGTATTGACATGCCTGATGTGGGTACACTTACATCTACAACTTTGCTTGCAGATGATACAGTACAGACAATTAGTAACAAAACTCTTGTTATTAAGGATGATCAACTTCAGATTACTGGTTCATCTGATGTAGGTAAACTTGCTAAGTTTGAGTGTGATTCATGGGAATCACCTGGTACACACACATATAAATTACCTGACTTTGGTGCTGCTGTTGTTCAATCCACATTGTTGGATGACATCACAGAACAAAATGTGTTGAACAAGAACATGGTTAACCCGACATTTTCGGGCACACCATCAAATGATCCAAACTCACCAACTAGGAAGGTTATCTTTAGCACTTCTGCTCTAACACAAGACAGAACTGCATCATTTCCTGATTTGAATGTCATCGTTGTTGGTGAAGCATCAACACAAACGTTGACTAACAAAACATATGCGGGTGCAGTCCTACAGGACACCGCAGATGAAACTAAAAAGGTTGCTTTTAACCTTACCAATATTAATGCAAACAGCACTCTGGACTTCACATTCCCAGAAGGCAGTTTGGCGTTCCCGCTAAATAATGGCGGTACAAGTAACGTCATTGTTGCTGAGCAAGCAACACAGATCGTTAACAACAAAATTCTTCAGAACGTCAGTTTTGATAATGCTGATGAACTTAACGGTCGAATAACTTTCGACGTGAGTAACATCACTGAATCGGTGAACATTCAGTTCCCCAACGCAGACGCAACTCTGCTCTCTACCAACAACATTAGCGATATTGCTATTAGTTTCGGTGGACCTATCTCCGCACCTGTTCAGGGCGGACAACTTAGACTTCAATCCTATTTCCAATCTGGTTGGTAATCACAAATGACAGCAGGAAGACTAGCAAGTAAATATCTGTCTGCCACTACAAACACAGTAGTTTATTCAGCAGACATTGACAGCACAGCAAGTGTGATGGTTACTGCCGCCAATTGGTCTGGTGGTGCTGCAACCTACCGCTTAGGTTTGCGAGACTATGATCAAATTTTGAGGATTAATGGTCCTCAAGTAAACTCAAATGGTGGTATCGCATCCACACATAAGTTTGCTAAGGGTAACCCAGTAAGTGCATATAAACTGACACTATCTCCTGGTTTTGCCTATAGTAGTGCTGTTCCTGGAACTAACATTACTTCCACGAATGGTTCAACTGCAAAGATGTTGGACGTATTCAAACCGACTGACACTATCAACTATTACGTGAAGTTTGAGGAAATCTCAGATATTCCTTTTGGTGCTGAGACTGTAGTTGGTCAACCTGTAGGTGGTGAGACAATCACTGGTGGTACTTCTGCTCTGACAGCAACACACCGTGGTTATATTGCAGAGACAAACCTGTCACATATTAACATCGCTGATGTTGCTTCTGGTGCCACCGCTATTAAGGTATCTAGAAACACAGGTCTTGCTGATGCTATGATCCTGACTGTTGGACCTGCTTCAGTCATTACGGGAACATCTACTACAGAACTTATTACTATTGATGGTAGTGGTATCAACACTGCTAATAATACACTGACTGTTACTCGTGGTGCATATGGTACTACTCCTCGTGCTATTAAGTCGGGTGAGTTTGTTACTGCATTTACATTATCTGCGACTGCATCAACTATTAACGAAGGATCAACATATGCCACTGGCGATGCTATCCTCACACTGACAGATGCAACTGGTTTCCTTACTGGACAGTTCATTGTTATTGATAATGAAGTCATTGAAGTTACCGATGTTAATGGTAATGACCTGACTGTTACTCGTGGCATGTATGGTACATCTGATGTTGATCACAACAATGGTGCTGCTGTTACTGCATTGACTGATGGTGGTAACTATCTTCTTAACTATTTTACTGAGGGTGAAGATGTTACCTTTGGTACAAGTAATGCTACTGCAACACTAAACTTCACCGTTAGTGGTGATGTAAATATTACTCCTAGTTACATCCTTTCAACCACAAGTGCAGGTGCAACAGATCATGAGATTGTTGAACCTATTACTATCAATAACGAAAGAACATATCGTTTTGATCAGTCTGATTCATCTAATACTGGTCACCCACTGAAATTCTCGGGTGATAATGCTGAGGGTGCAAACTCTGACACTGGTACAGAATACACCACAGGTGTTGCTAAAGTTGGTACTGCTGGACAAGCAGGATCATATAGTGAGATCACCGTCGATGATAACATCCCCACCACCGTCCTTACATATTCGGATGCTGGTGTTGATGGAGACGGTACTGCGAATGATGCAGGTGCAGGTTTCACCTTTGAACCAGTTCTTGATCCTCTTTATACCGACATCTATGTGTATAAGGTAGCAGGCGAACCTTTTGTTGCTGCTGATACTTTTACTATCGGTACTACAACTCAAACTATTCAAGCAAGTGGTGTTACCGCTGGTCCTTATGGTTATGTTCATGCATGGGATGCTGATACGGCATTACTAAAAGTATCCTTAGACATCGGATCCACTGCATTTGCTAATGGTACTGAGTTTTACACCACACCTACACTCAATAATGCCAATAGGAATTTAATTGAGGCGGTTGATGGTAAGATCTTGACGATCACAGGTCAATCTGGTGCTGATGGATCTCGTACTGCTGGAACATATAATCTGGTAGCATCCTCATCTAATGGTAGTGGAACAACACAGCAGTTTAATGTAGTTGTTGATGGTTCTGGTGCTGCAACTGTAACTATCGTTGATGGTGGTAAAGGACACGCAAACGGCAATACTATTACTATTGCTGACTCGGTACTTGGTGCTGGTGGTGCAGCAAACTTAACATTTAATGTTGATACTGTATCTACCGCAGTTCACGTTGGTGTTACTGGTACTGAAAACCATGATTGGTTACATTATGACCTATCTGTTGCTGACAATACTCAACAACGTGATACAGCGATTGTAGTCGGTCCTGGACAAAACTTAGTAGCATATGGTAGTGCACAGGTTAATGTGCTAGTTCAAGGATTTGAAACTGCATCGAGTGATTACACTATTATTCATCTTCCTAAGGAAGAAGGTGAAGGTGGTGGCGCTGCTCCTGGTGGCGGTTGATCTGTCAAACTAAATATAAACATACAAGGATCCAGTTAAATGGCACTAACTCGTCTTAAGAATATCATCACGTCGAGGACGGGGCGTATTATCTACGTCAACCCCGACGATTTTGATGCATCGGATGCATATGACAACCGAGGTAACTCAGCATTGCGTCCATTTAAGACGTTGCAACGTGCTTTCCTTGAGGTTGCTAGATTTTCGTATCGAGTAGGACTGTCAAACGACGAATTTGACGCCTTCTCGATTTATTTGTATCCATCTGAATATGTTATTGACAACCGTCCTGGTGTCGCTGATTTTAATCAGATTCAACCATTTGATGCTAACTCAAATTTTGATCTAACATCATCCTCTAACATTCTTTATAAGTTTAACTCCACCGATGGTGGTGTTATCGTACCTAGGGGTTGTTCAGTCGTTGGATCTGACCTCCGTCGTACAAAAATTATTCCCAAGTATGTCCCATACCCAACAACATCGGGTACTCTGGGTATTACTGCTGCCAACGAACCTGTCGCATCAGCAACATTCTTGCTGACAGGTGCATCATACTTCTGGCAGATGTCTTTCTTCGATGGTGATAACAATGGTGTTTATTACCGTGGTGATGATGTTGCAACTATTGCACCTAACTATTCACATCACAAACTGACATGTTTCGAGTTTGCACAGAAATCAGATCTGCAACTCTACTATCAGAAAATCTCTAAAGGTTATGCAACTATTCCTGACTCGTCAGGTATCATTGCACAGGATCAGATTCAGGCAAGGGTTGAAGAAAATAGAATTGTTGGTCCTATCTCCGACGAATTTGCTATCTCGCAGATTGTAAGAAATGGACAAACCGCCACAGCATTTACAGTTGATGAACTTGGTAACCCGAAGAATCATGGATTCTCCGTGGGTGTCGCTGTTAATATATCTGGTGTTACTGGTCCTACTGAGCAAGATCAACTGCTGTATAACGGGTCGTTTCTGATCACGTCAGCACAGGGTAACCAGTTTACTTATCAGATGGCAGCAGAACCATCAGGTAATGCACTTGGTAGTAATATTCTTGTTAAGGTTGAGATTGATACTGTTGACTCTGCATCACCATATTGCTTTAACCTATCACTGAGAAGTGTTTGGGGCATCAATGGTATGCATGCCGATGGATCCAGGGCAACTGGATTTAAGTCCATGGTTGTTGCTCAGTTTACGGGTATTTCACTTCAAAAAGATGATAGAGCGTTCGTTCTCTATAACCAATCTACTGGAGCGTATGAACCGCAAGCGCAGGGATCTGGTGCACACATTAATGGTCTGGCAAAGTATCGTAAAGGATGGCGTCATTGCCACATTAAAGCATCCAACGGTAGTTTCATTCAGGTTGTTTCTGTGTTCGCTGTGGGATTTGGCGACCATTTCTTTGCTAGTAGCGGTGGCGACTTATCTATTACTAACTCAAACTCTAACTTCGGAAACACAAGTTTGCGATCCAAAGGGTTCAGAGACAATGCATTTACCAAGGATAAAGCGGGTACTATTACCCACGTTATTCCACCTAAATCACTGACAGATGTTACAGAGATTCCTATTAACTGGGTATCACTAGACATTGCAAAGATTCGTGCTGCTACTGATGCATCTAAACTGTATCTGTATGGTTATACTGATGAGACTGCTAGACCACCTAGTAAAGTTCAAGGTTATACAATTGGTGCACGTAGAGATTCAGCATCGGAACCTGATAAAGTATTTGTTCTGCTGAAAGCATCGGGTGCTGCTGATGCAACAACTCACTACGCTAATGTAAACCCTGCTGGTGCTACGGTTACAGGTTCAAAACCTGGTGATGACTTATCACCTATCAAATGGGATCCTGCACAGAATAACTGGTATATTCAGGTAGATCCCGCTGCTAATACAATCTATACCACACTTCTTGCTAACAGCATTTATCAGAACTTAGCATTCTCACCACCTACATTTGTTCGTAGACTACCTGACCCACGTAACCTTAAGGATAGAACATATCGTTTCCGTTATGTACTAGACAAGGATGCGTTCCCTATACCTAGAGAACCAATCACTGGTTTTGTATTACAACCTAGATCATCTGAGACTAACTCACCATCATATAGTAAAGTATACTATGTGTTTGAAGTTGAAACGTATCAAGAGTTTGTACGTGGTGAAGCAGATGGTATCTATTATCTAACTATTCTCTCTGCATCTGTAGCACCATCGACATCTAACTTCGATGACTTTGCGTTCTCTCAGAGAACGCAAGACGTGTATCCTGCATTTGATAGAGATAACCCCAACGCGAATCCTGCTGCATCGGTATCTATTGCCGATAATGAAGTTCTGGGTCTGGTTAAAACTACTGATGGTGCATCACCTACACCTGCTATTGATACTCTACGTTCTGTTACTAGAGAAGCAGCACAGTTCTATCTGTTGGAAAGTGAGAACAACATAAACTACAACACTGTATCTAACGTATTGAATAGTGTTTCGGTTACTGCACGTTTAGGTGATGAGGAAGATAGAAAGATTGCACTGAAACTTAACGCTGACCAATCAGTAGCACCACTATTGATTGAACTCCGTCGTTATTCTATTCTCCGTGCATCTGGTCACACGTTTGAATATCTTGGTTTCGGTCCTGGTAACTACTCAACTGCATTCCCATCTACTCAGGTTCAAGTTCTGAGTGAAGATGAAGTGAGACTATCACAGCAGTTGAAAGAAGAAGCAGGAGTTGCATACTACACGGGTGTTAACTCTGATGGTGAACTGTTCATTGGTAACCAGGTGATTAACCCAGTTACAGGTCAGATTACATCTGAAGATATTGCACAGTTAAATGTTATTGGTGAAGAGGGTGAGATTGAAACATTTGGTGAGATCGTCCTTACTGATAAACTAACTGTTATCGGTGGTTCGTCTAACCAATTGGAATCTGTATTCTCTGGTCCTGTAACCTTCCAGAAGAAGATTACATCTCAGGAGAACATTCAAACCATCAAGCAAACATTTGCTAACGATGATGGTACTGTACTGAAACAATTCTTCCTTGCTGAAGAACTTGGATCTGGTGCACCTGATGTACCTGCTGGTTCTGCATTTAACAACGGTGATATTTGTTATAACATCAATTGGACACCAGGAAATCCATTAGGTTGGATCTATGAATCTGGTGTTTGGTATAAGTTTGGTATCTCTGATAGTGAACAAATCACTTCTACGAGATACAGTGGACAAACTCACTTCGGTATTGGTGAGGCACCTGATGCTTCTAACCGTATGAAGATCACAGGTAATGTGAAGGTGACTGGTAACATTGATGTTACTGGAACATATGGTTGCGCTGATAAATACTCATTAGCAACAGGCGTTGCTAATAGTAATGCTGGTGTTCTATATAATGGTGATGGTTCAACCACATCTTTCGCAATCACTGCTGGGCACACTGCATCTTCTGTGCTCGTATTCTTGAATGGTGTATGTCAGATTCCTGGCACAGATTACACTGTAACTGGTAATGCTGTTGACTTCTCAGTCGCAACTCCCCCTGCAACTGGTGATGTCGTTCAAATTCGTGAACTCGTTATCTAATAAACCTATTAATAGAATAGCATGACCACCAAGATTATAGGCAATCAGATAGATGCAGCAACAAGAGCAATTGTTACTGCACTAGATGTTACTGAGCAAATAAATCTTCCCGATCTAAACCAATCACAGGTAAATGCCCTAGGCACACCTGCATTTGGTACAATCGTCTATAACACTACTGAAGACGAAGCACAGATCTATAAGGCAGATGCATCACAAGGTCTTCCAGGATGGAACTCCGTAGGTGGTGGTGGTCCTTCTGTTGGTGAGAACTCAATTATCCGTACCAATGGTACGTTTATTGCTGAGAACTTAACTGTAGGTAATGTTGCTAATGGTGGTGATGAGTTTACCAACGGGTTTACATTTGGTGACGTATCTATTAACAATGGATATACTGTTACAGTAGAGAATGGTGCATCATGGACTGTATTCTCTGATAAACCATCTGATGACTATGAATATAAGAGATACCTTGCTATCCCTTCTGATGGTCACTTCCGTATTGACTCAGGTGGTGGTGCTGAATTCGCTTCAGTAAGAAACCATAGAGAATATTTCTATCGTGGTGGTACAGTTCCCATCGATTATAGTACGTCTTCTTACTGGTATTCTGATACAGGTAACGGATCTAACTATACAATTAACTTAACCAACATTCCTACTGATGGTGGTATAGTAAATAATAATGTATTCCATTTTGTGTTCATTATCCGTGGGGGATTTGGTTCTCCAAGTGGATACATAAACAATGTCCAAGTTAATGGTTCAACACTTGGATCTGGAATGGGTTCTACTGACGGTGATGGATCGTGGGCAATTAGTAATAATGGTGATCCATCTACATTTGATAAAATCACATGTGAACTGTTCCGTGATGTGAGTGCCCCTGGCAGTCCAACATCACGTTGGAGATTCATTGGACGCCGATTAACGTTCTAAAAAAGTATAAATAACACTGTAAAGAGGTTTCAAAAAGAATGAGTACCCTTAAAGTTGCATCTGTAAAAGATCTTGCGGGACAAGGTGGATTTTCCTTCTCTAGTGGATCTATCACTGCGAATGGAACACTGACTGTTTCCAACTTGCAAATTAATGGAAACATCACTGGTTCTTCGGGTCAGATTGTTCCGTCCCAGAGTGGACAAAGTGGTAAATATCTCACTACCGATGGTACTAACCTTGGATGGGGTACACTAGAAGCAGGTGGTGGTCCTATCTCCATCAATACCTATAATAGCAGCACATCTTGGAACAAACCAAGTGGTGTAAAACGTATTTGGGTTAAGTGTACTGGTGGTGGCGGAGGTGGATCAGGTTATGGTGAATCTGGTGCTGCTGGTGCACACACTGAACAGATTATTGATGTTGCTAACATCAACTCTATCAACGTTAACGTTGGTGGCGCTGGTAACGGTGTAGGATATTCTTCTCGTGCTGGTAACGGTGGTAACTCATCGTTCGGCAGTTATTGTTCATCTGGTGGTGGACAGGGTGCTAACCGTCAACGTCAACATAATGGTGCACTGGGTGGTAGTCCTTCTCAGGGTGCTGTTCAGGTCTATGGTGGATCTGGTCACGGTCACACGAACTCACAACCAGGCATGATGTTCGGTGGATCATCCTTCTGGGGTGGTGCCGCACCAACTGCACACTATCAACAGCAGTGGGCACAGAACTATCGTTCCCATGCAGCATGGGGTGCTGGTGGTTCCTCGGGTCGTAACTCCGAAAGAGGTGGCGATGGTCGCCAAGGTTACATCGTCGTTTACAACTTCAACTGATAAAGCAAATGAAAAGAGCACTAATTTCGTATCAAGGATTCCCTTCAGATATTGCAGAACCAGGTGAAGAGTTTGAAACCTATACTGGTCCTGGTTCTTCTTATCGTTGGGTAGATGCACCCGATGAAGTTTCATTAGATTGGAAACTTGAGTTCAACGAGTGGATTCCTAATCATGGTCACGTTGATGTATCACAAGCAAGACTTGTCGGTTATGGTGATAGCGGTTCACAACTTGCCAGACTATTTGATGACATCAAAGCAGGTCTATTTGGTGATGCACCAAAAGAAGGTAAGTTCTACAAAGCAATTCAATCTGTTAAGGATGAAGTGCTAGATAAGTATGGTGAGACTCCTAAGCATCCTGAAACGGGTGAAGCATGGGATCCATATGATCCATGGGATCATGATGAAAGAATTCCTGCATGGATGACTAGAGAAGAAGCAGAGGCAGAATATGGTGATGAACTTAAAGATGATGAAAAGTATAAGACCTATGTAGAATATGTTATTGAAAAAGGTGGTGAACCATGGGATGCTAACCAGCATCCTGTCCTACCAAGAGATGCGATGCCTGAATATAACTGACCCTTTGTAACTTTATAATGATTCGTAATGTAGTAATTGTAGGCGGCGGATCCGCTGGTTGGATGACTGCCGCTGCCTTTGCAAAAGTATTGCCAGAGTACAACGTAACTCTAATAGAATCCCCCGATGTTCCTGTAATAGGCGTCGGGGAATCTACTTTAGGGCAGATTAATCATTACATGCATATCCTCGGATTGAAAGATGAGGACTGGATGAAAGAATGCTGTGCCACATATAAGGTAGGTATTAGATTCACTAATTTTTATAAGAATGATGGTACATATTGGGACTATCCATTCGTTGATCCATCGGACGAGGCATTGCCAAATGGTCTGAAGACAATGAATTGGTTAGAAGATAAGTATCCTGATAAGTATAGACATCCCAATTGGTTTGCCCGTGCAGTTAACGGTAACACTTGGTTGATGGAGACTAATAGACTTGACCCAAATGAACTTTGGGGTAAATTTAATGGTGACTATTCATATCATCTTGATGCTATCAAATTTGGTCAATGGTTGAGAAAGAATATATGCCATGACGTAACACATATCAAAGCACATGTTGAGGATGCTAATGTCACAGACAAAGGAATCGAAAGTATTCGACTTGATAATGGTGATGAATTGTGTGCTGATCTATTTGTTGATTGCACTGGTTTCAAATCACTCCTCCTTGAAGGATACCTAGGAGTAGAACACGAATCATTTAGTCATATCCTACCTAATAATAATGCAATCGCATGTAGACTGAACCATGTGGATGTGCAGAACTTTACCAATGGTACTGGTTTGAAGAATGGATGGGTGTGGAACATACCATTATGGAATAGAACTGGTACTGGATATGTGTGGTCGGATAAGTTTACTGATAAGAAGAGTGCAGAGCAAGAATTTAGAGACCATATTGAGGAGACTCATGGTATCTCTCCAGGCAACTATCAGTTAAATCATATCAAGATCAAGAATGGTAAGCATACTGAGGCATGGCATAAGAATGTTGTTGCTGTTGGTTTATCGTATGGATTCGTTGAACCATTAGAGTCCACAGGTTTATTGACAGTACATCAACAGATCTTACGTCTAATGGGAGCATTGCAGACTAGAAATGGTCTAGTTGGTAGTATTGAGAAGTCAATGTTTAATAATATTGCTGATAGAGAGATAGATGGATTTGCTGATTTTGTTTCATGGCATTATGCATTCTCAATGCGTAGGGATACCGAATACTGGAGATATGTAACTGAGGATATTGATTATAGTAAGAGTCATGGTAATATGAACCATCCTCAAGATAATGGATTCGCACAACTAGCAGCATACAAATATATTGCTCATGACATTACTGACGAAATGGGTGGTAACCTATATGTTATTATGGGTAACAAATACTCATGTGTTCAAGGTATTGGTACTACGTTACTAGAGCAGAAGTATGGACCACCTGATGTTGAGCAATGGTCAGAACAGGTTGACAAACATATGAAGGATGCACTACAATACAGCATGTCACTTCCCACATCGGAGGAGTATTTGAGGCAGAGAATTTATGCTGAGACGTAAACCAATTCGTTTCTGGTCAACACATCCAGGTGTGAAGGATTGTCATCCAATATATCCTGCTGCCAATCTTAAGAGGGAGATGTCTAAATGTCCCTTTGCAAGTATTCAACGACATGCTGCTAAGTGTCCTGCACTGAAACAATATGGTGCTACAGGTTTTATTATTCCTGCACCATGTGATTTCATCATTGAAACTAATGGTGATGGTAAAACAGTCAACTGGAGAGCACCAACACTGCTTGATACAAGTGATGGATTTATTAGCACACACGATGAAACACAAGCAAAAGCATCAGCACCACCACATAGTATGGATGTAGTAATAAAAATAGGTACAACATGGAGGTCTAGTACCCCCCACGACCTAATTTTTATTCAGTCACCCGTGCTATATAATGGTGAGGAGAGATTTACTGCTGCTACTGGTATACTTGACCCATCAAAAGTTCCCCAACTAAACGCTCAATTGTATTGGCATGTATTGGAGGGTGAAACTTTAGTTAAAGCAGGTACACCTTTAGTTCAATTAATTCCAATTCTTCGTAAATCACTTAGAAAGTGGGATTATGTCATCGATGATGCAACACCCGAAGACTTAAAATTTGAGGATGCTATCAACTACAGTATGAACTCACAGTTTGAACCATCTACACCAACTGTCCTTAATAACAATCAAAAGATTATAAAGAATCGCTATGTCTGAATCTATCACTGTTGATGATCTGTTCACAAACCTTGCAAACCAACATGCAGTAACGTATGAGAAATACATTGCTGCAAAAGCACAAACTGAAAGGTTTAATGCTAAACCACAGCAGCAAGGTAATACTACATTTGATCTTAGAGAAGTACAAAGTCTCCGCGATGAGTGTATCAAATTTGAAGGTGCACTTGATGGTCTAAATCTATACTTCACTGAGGTATTGGGTGAAGAACCAAGAGAATATGTTGTGGTGCAAGAAAAAACAGCACCAAAGGTTAGACTACCACTTAATAGACAAGAAGAGTTTGGTGACCTTGCTGATTGGAAACCTGAAGAAGATGCACCCAAAGTTGATACTGGTGTGTGATGCAAGAAGAATATTTGTTTCCCACTCCTGTGTGGTGGTGTGATCTTGACATCAATTTAGATGAACTCTATGCATCCATTAAAGACATCCAGTATAACCACGACACACAAGTACGTTCAAACGTAGGTGGTTATCAATCACAAGACTTTGATGGTGAATATCTATTAACATGTGATGATGCTTTAGGTAATGTAGCAAGAGAAGTGCAAAGATTTGCTGAAGAATGTTACGCTAGGTTTGGATCTGCTGCAACTAAAGTTAGACTTGCTAACTTGTGGATCAATATAAACAATGGTCCAGATTACAACCAGGTACATACACATCCAGGTGCAGTATTGTCTGGTGCTTTTTATGTCAAGGCACCTGAAGATTCAGGTAGATTAGTATTTCATAGGGATCATGCATCTGCATTTAATTATGCATCTGTAGGTACAATGGAAGACTTTGCTATGGGTCAAGAGGATGCTGCTTTCATGTATAATCAATTCACATATCCACCTGTTGAAAATAGATTGATCATGTTCCCTGCATGGTTACCACATGGTGTGCAAACTGGTGAGAATATTGATGAACGTATTTCTATATCATTTAACCTCATACCCTATAAAGTTGATGATAAGGTTAAATATGGTAAACTAGAGCAGAAGCAACAGTATGCAATGTGATTTCCTATTTCCAACACCAGTTTGGCATGGTGATATTGATTTGAATGTGGATGCACTCAGTGCATTTGCATCTAATTATATGAATAACAATCCAATGGAATATGGTAGTTATGAATCCTATTATTGTGGTGCTGATAGTTATCGGGACAGTAAGTGTGTTATCGGTTCTTTTATACGTCAAGTGGAAGACATGGCACAAGATTGTTTTCAGGAATTTGGACCAATAAACACATACTGTGAGATGCGAGACTTCTGGTTCACAATCACACCACCAGGTCAATGTATAGGTGTTCATTCACATCCAGGTGCAGTATTGGGTGGAACAACATATCTTCAGGCACCTGAAGGTGCAGGTAGTTTGTCTATTCGTCGTAACTTATTAGAGTCGCATCAATATTTGTCACTGGGTGCATATACCAGTGGTAGTCAAGGTAACACACCAGTATCATTCACATCACATTCATATCCACCACAAGTGGGTAAAATTATTATGTTCCCTGGATGGTGTCCACATAGTGTGGGACGTAATAACTCTGAAGAAGATAGAATGTCCCTATCATTTAATATGGGCGTCAAACATGGTCTGTATCCGAGGTTAAACAGTGTCAACGATTAATTACATTTCAGTTATACCTGATGACCATTATGAAGATTATCAGTCTCCTACATTTGCTGAAGACTTTGAAATAACACCTACCCCAGCATTTGCTGATGGTATGAAATCACATGATCATAAATCATGTCCAGCACATAAAGAATGGTGCAAAAATAGATGGACATTTTATATGCCATTCGATTTACATCTTAGAGCAATACCACAAGAAGGTAAGATGGTCGTCTCTGATAGTATCGAGAACAGTGAGTTTGGTAGATTGATAGAGATCAATGAGAACTGGTGGAATGAGGAGTTGCCAGAGTTACAAGTAAAATATAATACTCTATTCTGGACTGATATTAAGAGTGGAGTATGGATAGAATATACAGGACATCCTTCACTCGCTGCACATGGAATGACTATCGTCCCAGGTACATTTCCAATCACAGCATGGATGAGAAGTTTACCTATTGGATTGGTACTTAATAGACTAAGTGAAGATCTATGGATCAAACGTGGCACACCATTGTTTCATGCACGTTTCTACGATAAGCGTGGATCTATATTCAAACTACGTCGTAAAGCACCACCAAAGGAGAAGATCGAATCTATCATACAAGATAAACGATTGAAGAATTTTATGCGGTTTGCATCATGGGATCTAATTAAGAAACGGGAGAGTAAATGTCCATTCAAAAATCTATTTTAGATCGACACCCATTTCTTATTGGTGACTATCCAGCAGTATATCCTTCTGGGTATAGTAATCCAGAACAACTTGTGCAATGGAAGGATGTTCAAACATGTCTTAACAATCCATGGTGGTATAATGTTGAGATGTTGGATAGTAGTAATATGAAGGTACCAATGCCTACGGTACCTGAACAATGGCATGAAAAGATGGTGCCCGAGAAGTCAGTTATATTTGATCTTGCTAATAGTAATAATACATTTGTTATTGGTAAGTATGGGCATCATAATCGTGCTGTAGAAGATCTTTTAGATGAGATAGAATCACAGTTCTATGTTAATTGTGATGCACATGTGTATGGTGCACTAGGTGGTGCATCATCATTTAAGATACATTGGGATCAACCAGCGAACCTAATCATCCAGATTGAAGGTGAAACTGATTGGACAGTGTATAATGAGAGATGTAGCACACTCATCAAATATGATGGGTTTCCATATAACCCCACAGAGGATGAAGTGACACCTGCTATCCAGCATAAAATGTTGCCTGGTGATGTTCTATACATCCCTGCACGTAGTTATCATTGTGCACGTCCACATGATAGAAGGTTATCTCTTAGCATTCCTATGTGGCATGATCCAGAGTATCAAAGTGACAGAAAAGAACATCAATTGATGTTATAGTTAATGATCATGAACTCCTGACATACCACTTGACCACTGCTCCATTAAATATAAAATAGGTATCTCTGGAGATTCCCCATGTTCCTCAAGACTGCACTACTAGACTCCGAAGAGCGTATTTTTCTTAGACAAGCACTGTTTTGCTTGCAGAAGAAAATGTACGAGCGTCAAGGCGAATTATCCCCTCATCAAACAAATCTAATCAACTCTGTTGCTGACAAACTACATTTGAAACAATGACTGTATTCCCTTTATTCTCTTCTCCTGTATATGTTGAAACATATAATATTGAGGATGAAGACATCCAAGGTATTATTAATGAAGAGTATGAAGAGTATCCTAAAAGGAGAGATGGGGCACAATCAGTAAATACTCAGATCTTACAAAAGTATCCACGCCTGCATGCTATTTGTCAAGAACATGCAGAGAAGTTGTGCTATGATGTGCTGTCTATTCAAGACAGAGTTGAACCAAAGATTGTATGTTCATGGGTGAATAAACATCGCCAAGGTGAACGTGCTAATCGTCATGGTCACTCTAATAGTATGTTTACTGGATGTTTATATGTTCAGTGTCCACCTGACTGTGGTAATCTGATGTTTGAGGCATCATATAATCACTGCACATGGACAACTGGTATGATTGAACCACCAGTATATGAGGACACTATGCTTAACTCTAGAGTGTGGCAGATTGTACCTGAGCGTGGCATGATTGCTATGTTCCCTAATCATGTGGATCATCTAACTGGATATAATGAGTCCAATGATGACCGTTATAGTATTGGATTTAACATTATGCTTGAAGGTGACTTCAGCGAGAAAACTCGTGACCTTGTAATTGAAATTAAAAATGTCTGATTTCCCTGGATCTGGTGGTTCTCTATTTCCACTATTTTCTCAACCATTATATTGTGGTGGTGATAAACTAACAGATAGTATGGTTGATTACGTTATCAATCAAGAGTTCTATCCTGACCCTATGGCACACAATGGGCAGAACACAAAGAATCAGATGTTATTAGATGGATGCCCTGAAATGAAGGCATTAATAGAGAAACATCTGAATTTTTATGTGTATAACATTCTTAGCATTGATAGAAAATATGTGCTAAAGCATCATTGCTCATGGGCAACTAAACATTTAACAGGAGATAAAGCACACAAGCATTCACATTGTAACAGCATATATTCAGGAGTCTTATACATAAAGACGACACCTGGGACTGGAAAGATTGCTTTTCATAACGATGGATTCAGACCCACATATATTACTCCTACATTGCGACCTGATATAACAGATTATAATGTTTATAACTCAACTGAGTGGACATTAGAACCGCAAGATGGAATGATTGTATTATTTCCATCAACACTAGAGCATTCTGTAGATCCAAACATGGACCTAACTGATAGATATAGTGTTGCATTTAACTACTGGTTACACGGTAGTTACGGGTCCACCACAAACAGGTTGACAATATGAGCACCCCTCTGTATATTAGTAACGCTCCCGCCATTGAACTGAGAAACATGCTGAAGCATTTGGAGATTGGCAACCACGCTCGTTATAAAACAATGGAGGGAACCATTGAGTTTATATGTGACGATTATCTCACCATATGTGTTAGTCAGAAACCTAATCCTCCTGGTTCTAAACATCCAATGAATAAGTGCTGTCTCTTAGTATATCGTCAATTCTGGGAGGATATTGAAGTTGAACCCATCAAGCAATATGGCAAATCATATAGTGGCACAACTAATGATCACCCAGGCAACGAAATGCTACCATCAATGGATGAACGATGATTGAACCCAACGATGACAACGAAACCACTGAAGTGGAACGTGACGTGGACACGACCGAAGAAGAAAGGTACCTCGAATTGTACCGTAACCATGATGAGGGATGTTGATGCAGTATTTTGGGAGAAACATCTCAGATCCACTGGTATAACTCAAGTCGAAATCATTCCTGTTTATCATGCCTAACCCATATGATCATGGTGGATTAGAACGTCACCCTGCTAACATATTACGTCTCCTATCAGAACTCGAAGGATCATATCAACTCCTTAAATATATGGGGTTCACTGATGATATGCATACAATAGAAGAATTAAAACGACCATATTATAAACTATACTTCAAAACCAAGAAGGAGTATGACAGTTGACTAACTGACCCTGCGATTGACTCGCGGGGTTTTTTTCTGTATAATAGAGAGAACGACACGACACAGACTTGACTATCACCCTCCGTCCCCACCAGCAACGTGCACTAGATGCCATGACTGCTGCTGACCTCGGTCAGGTGATTGTCCCCACTGGTGGTGGTAAAACGTTCATCATGATTCAGGACGCGATCCGTGCCCTTCGCAGTGGTCCTAAAACCATTGTTGTTGTTGCACCTCGCATCCTGTTGGCAAACCAACTCTGTGAGGAGTTCATGCAGCAGATCTCTGCTACATGGACCCATGTGGCACACTGCCACAGCGGTGAAACGCATCACTTCAGTAGCACCAAGTCTGACAAGATTGAACTCTTCGTTAAGACTGCTCGTGCTGCTAATGAGTCTGCCATTGTGTTTACTACCTACCACAGTCTCGGTCGTCTCGTTGATGCTGGCGTTCACATCGATGTAGCATATTTTGATGAAGCACATAACAGTGTTGCAAAGTCTTTCTTTGTTAATACCTGGGCAATGTCTCAAATTGCAGATCGTTGCTATTACTTCACTGCTACACCTCGTGTGTCTCGTCGTCATAACCGTGGCATGAACAATTCAATGGTTTATGGTCCAGTTATTGAGAATGTTCCCGCTCCTGAACTACTCAACAATGGTTCTATTATCCCTCCTGAGATTGTTCCATTCCACACTGGTGCCGAGCGTGTAAAGACTAACGCACACACCGTTGATGCTAACACCGTACAAGATATTATCGACAATCTCGATGAGTCTGATGCTGCTAAGGTGTTGGTTGCTGTGCCGTCTTCACGTATACTTGGCAACATGATTGGTCAGACTGACTTACTACAACAACTGCGTGATCGTGGTTACCACGTCATGCATGTTACCAGTAAGTTCGGTGCTTATATTGACAAAACTAAGGTCAATCGTGAGCAGTTCTTCAACACTCTGACTGAGTGGGGTGCTGATCCTTCTAAGAAGTTTGTGATCTTTCACTATTCTATTCTTTCTGAAGGTATCAATGTCCCTGGTTTGACTCACTGCATCCTTCTTCGCAACTTAAACGTTGTTGAGATGGCACAGACTATCGGTCGCGTTATTCGTCTAGATAAGAACGACGCTGCCGATATTCGCAGTGGTGCAATTGTCCCTGGTAAATTCTCTATGTATCGCAAACCTTGCGGTTATGTCACTATCCCAGTGCACAAGACTTATGGTGCACACATCACTAAAAGACTACAGAATGTAGTTGATGCTATCTTTGTCAAGGGTCAACCTCCCTTATCACTTGTTTAAGTATGTACGATTATCCCCCAACTCCTGTTTATGTCTGTGACGATTGCCGTCCTGCTGAAGTAAGAACTATTGAATTCTTACAGGACCGTGGTATCACTGACAAGAATGCAATCTCAGTTCTTCTGGGTAACATCAGGCAAGAGTCAAACTTTCAAACAACTATATGCGAGGGAGGCGCAATCACACGCTATGTCAACTGCCGTTCAGGTGGATTTGGTTTGATTCAATGGACTACCGCAGCACGATATGTGGGTCTATCTAAGTTCTGTAACGCCAATGGATGTGAGGTTAACTCACTCGATGGTCAACTACGTTACATGTGGAATGAGAATCAATTCCAAGCACAGTTACCAAACTTTAAGACACCTAATCTCTCAATTGAGAAGTATATGCAGTTTGCATATCCTTGGTTAGGATGGGGCATCCATGGCAATCGTACCAAGTATGCATACGATTATTCACGCAAACTAAGACTAAACTATCATGATGATTCTGGACGATCTACTACCACAATGGATGGTAGACAAAGTAGCATCAGAGATACCAATAATCCCTGTTAGTTACACCAATTCACCATATGGTGAGTATCACAAAAGTCGATTCTTTGGTCAGTTATTGATCAAGGAAGAGCAGTGGGTTGCTCCTATTGCTCCACACTGGTTTATCGACTATTTGCACATGTTGGTGTGTAATGAAGTGCTAGTAGACTATAAAATTGATCATCTTGATCGCTGTCTATTGAACTGCCAGACACCAGGACAACACGCTCAAATTCATACTGATGCATGTTTGCCTAATGATGCTCCCTATGGCGTCTCTGATCGCCTCTCAGGCATCTATCAAGTCGATGGTGAGGGTGACACCGTGTTGTATCACGATAGCGGTGAGGAGTATGCGAGGATCCCATTTAAGTCGGGTAGATTAGTCATCTTTGACAGTCTTATTTTGCATCAAGGTGAACCACCTGTAAATGCACCGATCCGATGGAGTTTAGGATATATTTGGAAAACTGGTGCACCGATGGCATCTGAACCATCTGACCCATTAAAACTAAACAAAAAACTATTCATGTCATGAACCAAAAGAAGAAACAAAAACAAGTTGATGCTTTCTTTATCTTTTATGAAAGTGTACTTAAACCTGATCATGAACTAAGACAGCATGCTCATGAGGCAGAATGCTACAATGAACTCCTAGAATGGAGACAAGACATTCTTAACTACCTTAACACCAGACGGTATGAATTCACCGAATCCAACAAGTTTTAAGACGTTTACGTGCACATCTGAAGAACCATATGATCGCCATTGGTATAAACTATGGTGTAAAGATGATTCAATAAAGATCGTACAATCATGGGAAGAGGTACAATCAGCATGGTGGAATTTTCATCAATACATATCACACATTGAGGTAATCGATGCTAGACAACAATCAGAAGGGTTCGGATCGCCACGAAAGCGGTCTCGACGTAAAGGAAAATAGCGATGGTACGTTTACATTAGAGTGGGACCATCAAGATCCACGGTGGCAGTTCTTAAATGACCTCCAAGAAGAACAAATTATTGCTATAATCAAATCCGCTGTTGATAGTGACCTCCATGGATCAGAAGACTAGATTAATCATTGCAAAGATGCAAGTTGAGAACTTGATTCAAATTCTCAAAGATAATCAGTATGGAAAGATGATGCATAGTCATCTATCTGCATTGTATTATGAACTAGAACGGCAATTGTCACATGAGAGTGTGACACAAGAGATTCCGCACACTACTAGACATGGTGGTGATATGGATGCTCTATAATCCTATTACACTAACAAAACCTCATGGAAAAGAAGAAATTCACCCTTCGACAACTTGATCTCTTAAGTGATGCACTCTCATCATATTTGATGGAGGTTGAGGATTTTGATGATCCATGTGATTCTATTAAAGATGAAGTTTTTGATGTAATTGAGATGGTTGGTGCATATCGCATGTATCGTATTGCCGAAACAAACCAAACAGGGACAGATAAACCAACATTGAACATCCCTTATTCTTCAATTGAAGAATACTTTGATTTTAATACTGGTTTATCATATATTGAAGATGTTTCTGATTCTGAGAAAGATTGGAACGATTTTTGGACTACTGATGACATTGAACGTCACAAGCAGCACAGTCAAGTGAAAAAGGACAGTTCGCAAGGTGCACCCTAAATCGGCACAGCACCCCATAACCGTGTATATTAAGAGAGTCAAAGAAACGCATCACATGCAACTCACAAACAACGTCACCATCGTCGATTTCTTCCCTGAGGCATTTATTGCTGAGTCTGATGAAGTCAAAGGCATGAAAGT
>Ga0181412_1000025_pt1 | contig 54191 bp, 49 predicted proteins | sample 35SPOviralmetaG_FD_130113 | JGI IMG/M metagenome (GOLD analysis project Ga0181412, IMG submission 130113) | Marine viral communities from the oligotrophic San Pedro Time Series (SPOT) site, San Pedro Channel, CA, USA - 35 SPOT_SRF_2012-08-15 | ecosystem: Environmental > Aquatic > Marine > Strait... | reverse complement strand
CTCGAAAAAGAACGTAATTTAGCATTAGAGGAAATATCAGAATTGATTGGGTTTGACATTAGTTTTTCTTCTGAATTAATTATAAAAAATGCTACTGATACGTTTTTAAAACTGAGAACAAAGGAAAAAATTCAAGAGTTAATGGTGATGTTTTAAATGGATGAAGTGACTTTTATAATCACATTACTAAAAGATAATTGGACTAGTGCAGGAAGTGCATTAGTTTCTGCTGGTGAAATAACAGCCAGTCACAATGCTACACCTAGATTTATTGATGTTCGTTCAATAGAAGCAAATGAAGGAATGCGAGTTGATATTGATTCTGAATCAGTACTAATTGTATATGAAGATAGTGCGACTACTGGATATCGGTCTATTGACTATGCAGCGCGTGATGAAACATTTACTTTTACTCTACATCTACGAATTTTACACCGTCGAGATATGACCGTAAATACATTTTCTAGAGATAGATTACAAGCATTATATCGAATCATCAGATATATTTTAGAAAAGAATGCTTTTAGGCCAACTGTCTATACGACACCCGCAGACGACGCAACGCCGCCGATAGGAGACGCAGATTTAATCAAGTTAACTAGTAGGAATGAAGCAAATGATAGAGGAAAAAGACTATTAGGGTATAAAATAGGCGTAGAAATGAAAAGATTCGCAAGGACGACAATATAGGGTGAAAAAAATGGTAAGTAATGAAGTATTTGTAGGTGCTAATGCACAGGTTGGAATCGCTCCTGAAGTTGACATGTTTTTGAATGCAATGGTAAGAACTAGCGATACTGTGTTGACACTACATTCATCTGCTAGTGATGTATATTTATTAGTTGAAGGGCTATATGTAGGATGTACTATCAAACTTACTGCCGATGGAAGTACAGCAAGTCCTACTTACTACACTATTACCGCTAATACCACAACTACAATTACAGTAGATTCAACAATTGTACCGTCTAGTGGTGCTATTGATGGTACAATATTATCGTTTGGTGCGCCTTGCTACGGGCCTAAAAACGGTACTGCTGGAACTATTCTTTCAGATAATTGGGTTGGGTTATTGAATACATTTACCCCACCTAATGTAGAAGTAGAAATGAAACAACTTAATCTTGCTGCTGCTGGTGGAAGAAATTTTGATTTTCAATATAAAGGAGCAGAAACCGTTAGTGGCGGTTCTTTAGAATTATCATTAAATAACGGTTCGTGGTTATATTATGCTTTAGGTAAAATAACTAGTTTGTCAGAAGATGGTGCAGATACTGCTGTGGCAGGAACAAATGCAAAAAACGTTATGGCATATAATACGTCTAACAAAAATATAGTACGTTCTATTGGGAATAACTTGTATCCGGAATTTGCCGAGGGTGCAAACGAAGCAGCAGAAAATACTGTCAATATTTTACCAACTGGTACTAAATTTACATATACTTTTGGTGAAGCGGATGACGACGTATTGCCATCATTTGCACTAGATGTAGCATACCGCAAAGGAGGCCATAGTTCGACTACAACTTTAGATACACTGACTCCTCATGAAAATATGTATTCTAGAATTTTTACAGGGTGTCAAGTCAATTCGCTAACTCTTAATTTTGAAGAAGGCCAAGAACTTACATCATCTGTTGAGTTAGTTACACGTAGAGCGTTTGACGCACCTAATGGATATCTACCACTACGCGGCAAAAACACTCTTGCTGCTACTACTAATACTAGTGCAACTGAGGCTGGTCTGATTAATTTTAGTGCAACTGATGCTGATAACTATCCTTTCTTATTCTCCGATGGAAGCATCACACTATTTGGACAAACTGTTGCTAGAGTAAAAAGTGGTTCTATTACTATTAGTAATAACTTAACTCCACAGCGATTTATTGGTAATTACAATAGACAAATAGTATCTGCACATTTACCAGCACAGAGAACATATGAAATCTCATTAACTATGTTAATCACAGACACTAAACTATGGGACGAACTTAGAAAAGATGCAGAGTCAACAGGTAGTCTAAAAGTAGAGTTTACAAAATCCGGAGGAGAAAAAATATCTCTTGAGTTTGCTGACTATCTAATTAATTCAGTAACTATTCCTTTCCCCGAAGATAAGGGCGCGGTTGAAGCCGAAGTAACAGCACAGGCTAGAACATTAACTGCTGCTTCATATATAGGTAAATGGGCTATCCCAACTTTAGGCGGAACAGCAACAGGTAATTAGGAGGCGTAACCAAACAGGTAACGCTTATTCCTTTTTTAATTCCACTAACACGTTTGTTTGTTAGTATATAGTTAGGTGGATAGAAAAATGATAGAAAGAAAAATTGTAAGTGATAAGAATGCGCTGTTCGCAAGAGCAGCAACCGAATGCCATCAAATTAGGGTATCCCCTGATTCTGATGAATACCTCCAAGTATGGATTAAAGAACCAACTTGGTTACAGGTAGAACAGGCGTTATCGTCTGTAATGGATATGGATTCCCAAGGTCAAACTATGGGCATCAATCTAAACAAAATGTACCGTTACATGGTTGAGAACTTTGTAGAAAAGACTGAACCACATCTAAGTGCTACTGAACTTATTCGATTAAATCCCTATATTGGTGCGCAACTAAAAGAAATACTCCCTAACCCATTCGTGGATGTTATGGGGGATGATATGGGAAACGAAAACTAATTCGGAGAGCATTAAAAGGAGGAAAGGTTGAATCGGCAATAGGTATGAAAATTATGCTTTATACTTATTGTACTACGTTCTCAATTAATCCTTCGGAGGCATACGAAACACCAGCATCGCTGATAAAAGAAATGTTAGAAATACATGGAGAAGTAAAGAGACTGGAATCGGAGGCAATAAATAAAGCAAAAAGTAGCACGTGATTATAATGGCTGAAGATATTGACGACATGTTAGACAAGATAAGAGGGTCTTTCAATGATGTCGATACTCAAATTATCAATGGCGCAAAAAATATGCGTGCCATGCAAAGTCAAATTAGTAAAACAAATAATATTCTAAAATCTGATGGATGGCAAATATTTTCTAGATTCATTTCAGGTTCAGGACTTTGGCAAATACAAAACAAAGTACGTGCTAGTATAATGCTAGTAGAAGGTATGATGAGTGCCGAAGAAAGACGTAGAAAAAAACAGGCAGAAGAATTGAAAACTCTTGCTGAAATTGCTAAATCTTCTGAAATAGTAAGAGAGATGAACGATAAAATTACTACCGCAATTAGAGGAACTGTTGCCGAAAGGGAAGCAGTTTCAGAACAGTTGAAAAAAGAATCAGAAATTTATGCTGGTTTATTATTCAAATATGGAGACGCAACTGTTGCATTAAAAGCAATGCAAGACCAGTTATCTTACCAAGTTAAAAATGCAGATAAGTTAGAAAAAGCCGCAAATAGACGAGCAGCAGCAGAAAAAACAGGATTAATACGTGGGTCTAAAACCTTAGAGTTGGCTAATAATATATCAGATGCAATGGAATCAAAAGTGGAATCTATAAAGAAAGAAATTCCTTTTATGAGAGTTCTCAATACTGCTGGAGCGAGGTCTTTAGCAATGGAAGAAAAACTTGCAAAACTGAAAAGTGATTTACCTTTTAACTATTCTAATAAAATTGGTACAGCAATGAGTGCTGATGGTAGAGAAAGGTTGACAGGACCAAAAGTAAGAGGTAAAGGTAGCGACAAGGGTAAAATGGTTCAAAGATTTAACATTGGACAGAGATTCAATAAAAACCTAATAAAACAGGTTAAAGATATTCAGAAATTAGAAAAGAAAGCATCAAAAATTCGAAGTAAAGGAATTAAAAGAGCAGCAAGAATCGAAAAATGGGAAAAATCTTGGGTAGGTAGACCACTGCTAAATATATGGAGACTTACTAAAAGAATGCTTGGCGGTTTACTTAAACTACTAATGACATTTTTGAAACTATCTGCTGTATTTTTATTAGTAATATTAGGTTTAGCACTATTGGCTTCATTACTAAAAGAAACTAAAGGACAATTGATTGAAGGATTTGAGGCTATGAAGCAAACGTTCTCTTTTGGTTTAGGTATAATTGGTAGTGGTCTAGGTAATTTAATAACGAGTGTTACTATGTTATGGGATGCATTACAAAGCGGAGAAATTGTAAATGCTTTACAAGCAGGTGGAGGAATACTATATTCAGTTGTCGAAATATTAAGTGGAATCATCGTTGCAACTATTGGAGCATTATTAGTTGGTATTGGGACATATTTGATGGGAGTATGGAAAATGGCAGGTGCGGAACTCACTAATACTAGAGAAAAATTCGTTGCTGGCTTTTTCAATGTAATAAGAGTAGTAGCAGGAATTGTAGCAGGAATTGCTTTCGTGGCGGCGTTAATATTTGGAATGCCAGCGATAATTGTTGGAGGAATTGCTTTAGCATTATTTATGGCTGCTACATTCGCATTAAAACACATTACCCCAATTACTAATTTCTTAGGTTCGATATATGATTTCTTTTTGGGCATTGCTGAATTCTTTGAGTTAGACAAACTTGCCAGTGCAATTGCTGACGCAGTAAGAGAAGCAGTACCTGACCCTAAGGGAACTGCCAAAGCAATTGGTGGAAGAATAAGAGGAATTGTAGGATTAGCCGAAGGTGGAAGAATAAGTCAAGGTGGACTCGCAGTTGTCGGAGAAAAAGGACCGGAATTAGTTACATTACCTAGAGGCGCGCAAGTACATTCTAATTCCCAATCTAGAGCAATGGCTTCTACTGTAACTAATAATATTACAGTTCAGGTTACAGGAAGAGTAGGTGCTAACGATGCTGAAATTAGAGATATAGCACAAAAGGTATCTAGAGAAATAAACTCTCGAATGAATAGAACCTCAACAACGGCGGTGAACTTTTAATGGCAACAAGTGAAAATTATAGCACGTTTACCGTGTGGTTAGAATTACAAAGAAGAAATGAAGAAGGAGGAGATAGAGCCATAAATAGGATACCACTATTTCTTTCTGAGATAGGTATTACTACTACCAAAACAATACCTACAATTCCTATTCCTTTTGCTGCTATGGCTAGTGGAAAATCAGAAACATTAGCATTTGATATGGGACTATCTAGTAAATCTCTTAGTTTAACTGGCATTCTATTAAATCAAACCATTGTAAAAAATACAGGAGAAGATAGTAATTCTACTAAAGAACGGGTATTGTCACCATTTGAATTAGCGCAACTAATACACTCTTACGTTGATAGTAGTGTTGTACAGGATGACCAAGCAATAAATAAATTAATTGTACTTATTCCTAGTAGGATAGATACTGAGTTTGATTATCACAATGCTAATACTGAAACACAAGATATTAGTGACCTACCTAGAATACCTTTTACTTTTGATAATAGACGATATGATGAAAGATTTAAACGGGCAGTAAATGATAATGTGGAAAGTGTAGTTGGAGGTAGTGATGTATTGGGATTGTCACCAACATCGTCATTTACTCCAACGACTAATATAGACGATTTGAAAGGAATGTCAGGATTTATTCGTAATTTCTCTACTACTCTTTCGGGTGAACAACCTAATTCTGTTGCTTTTACTATGGAGTTTGAGGTGGCAACGGTATTATCAGAAAATCCAATTAGTAACATGTAGGTGATAATATGGTTAGTACAGTGCATGTTGGTAAAAGTCGAGCATTGGTTTTCCCAGTTATGTCTGATGGACACCTAAAATTTGAGTTTGATGATTCTAATTCAATAACATATAATTCTTCTACAATAACTGTAAATTCTAATTCTTTAACTGAGGCTTCTAATGTTTCAGCAGCCACTGCTACTGGTTCTATAACTATTTCAAATTACGCAAACTTACCTGCAAATGGTGTAGAAGGTTATACTACTGCTGTGGCTTCTAGTTCTGCTTCATTCTCAGTTTCTACTCAACCAACAACAAGTAGTAGTACCTTAGATACGAGTACTACTTCTGCTGCTGTTGCAATGGGGGCTATAACATTCAGTACTGGTTGGAATCCTACTCCTATAACAGCAAGTACAACTGCTAGTAATAACAATGCTATCATTCTCAGGAACAGACAAACAGGTTCGGGAACTACTGCAAATAAAACATTCAGATTCTTTTACATCGATAATTCTGCTAGTAATGGTTTTCCTGCTGACATGCAAGGGCCTAGTGCAAGAATATCGGATATAGCAGGTATTAATGGTATGACTAACGGTGGTCTTACTGCTGATACATTAATTGCCTCAGGATATTTGGATAATGATATATTCGTTCCTGAAGTGGGGTTAACTTCTAGTGGTAATAATCAACATTTTAGATTCATGTTAACCCAAGCAATCAATTCATTCAATGGTATTGGAAGCAACCCAAGTTCAGGGTTGGATATAACAGCCTTAACTTCCAATACCACTGGTGTTACAGGAAGTATTACGTTGACGCAAGATGCTACTGGGACAGCAGGAAACCATAACACTACTCCTAACACTGGCCCTGTTATTGGTTCAACTATTGCTAATGGTAGTAAGTTGTCTGCTACTGTTTTCTCAGGAGGCACAAATGCAACAAATGCAACTAATATCAATGAATATATGACAATTACTATGCGTAATAGTAGTGGTAATTTGGTCACAAAGAATTTTAAATTCATTCCATCTGCAAATGGTAATACTAATTCTGTCGGTACAACCGCTAATGGGACTTCGGTTGTTAGAGTAGTAATTGGTGGTAATACCACCGCAACTGCCAATGCTTTAAGAAATGCAATAAATCATACTAATGGTTTTAATTCGACAGTTGCTTCTGTTAGTGGTACAACAATAACAATATCTTCTCCTAGCCTAACTAATTTTAGTGGACAATCAATTAGTCGAACTTCTGCATATAGTAGTGCAAGTATCTTAGGAAGTATTACTGGTTTTACTGGTGGTGTCCTTGCCCATGACCCCGGCTCTTACATACAACTTACTGACTCTTTAGGAGTAGTAAAAAAATTCTCACCAGTTAAGGTAGGAGATGCTGTTTCAACAGGAGATACTGGTACGATATCAGTTAGTGGTAGTCCACATAGTGTTATATTTTTTCAATTAGGAACTAATAACAATACTACTGCAACAAATTTAGGTACTGCAATTCATGGTGCTTCCGGTTTCAATATTACTAGGTCTGTAAGTAATAATATAATCACCTTAACTCAAGGTACAGTAGGCACAGATGGAAATACTAATATTGTTACTCAGACATTTGGAGGAACTAGTAAAAGTGATTTTAGTGGTGGAGTTAATGCCGGTGCAAACGTACAAAATCAATATATTTCGATAACTAACTCTCAAGGGGGGGTTAAAAAATATCATGCTCACGCTACTGAATCAAATGGAGCAACTAATAATACGTATGTTTGGTTTCAAAATGGAGCAGATAATAATGCTACCGCAGAGAATTTAAAAAATGCGATAATTAATGCTACAAATGGACATGGACAGACATTAATAGTATCTCGAACTAATAACGTACTAACACTTACTGCTACTACTCAAGGTGGTAATGAAGCCTCTTCATTAAATAACTTATCCGGAGTTGTATTGGCTAGTTGGAGTGGGGCTGGTAATTCCAGTTTAGGTAGTATATGGAACTATAATAGGAGTTTTACAATAGAAGCACTAATTACCCCATATGACGTTAATGGTATTGGACATAGAACTACTGGTCAAGGTAGATTAGATAGTACAAAAACTCCACCTAGTCCAAACTTAGGTCTAGATAACCAACTTGACGCAATTTCTAATTATCAGAGCGTTACCTTTTTTGGTGCAAATAGAAATACACATAAAATGATGCTTTTTGCAAATACTTATTTTAAGTTCTATTTACAAAACACAACTTCTTCTAATTTTAATCAACCAGCAGAATATAAATTAGTTTGTGAAATTACTGATTCTTTATTCACACCCATAACTCATACTGTTGCAAGCGAACCTGTGTTTATTTCTAAGAGCAAATTATTTGGTTATTATGACCCAACTGGGTTTTATTCAGGGGCAACTACTTCGTTGGCTAGAATTTCTACTACTGCTTCAGCATCTTCATCTAATATTACCGTTAGCAGTGGTGAGGCTAATGCTATTTCAACCGGAAATAAAATATATGATTCTAGCGGTGTGTTAATAGGTACAGTTTCTTCAGTTTCATCTAACACTATTACACTATCTGCATCTCCTGCGACTACTGTAACTTCTACAATTTATACCTCACAACCTAAAGAAGCATTGTATGTAGAACAAATTTCTAGAGTCTCATGTGTTTTTAATGGAAATACTGTCACATTGTATGTTAATGGAAACATTGTAAAGGCTGCAAGAGTAAACATAGGCCATTTTACTATGCATCCTTCTGACTGTTTCATTGGTCAGGATGGTAATCTTGATGCTACAAACAGAAAACAAACACAATTTATGGGAGAGTTATATGAGATTTCTATGTGTAAGGGTGTATCTACTAGTTTGTCAAATACTTCATTAGACCCTAATTATGCACAAACATTATTTTATTATAGGTTTGGTGAATGATTATGGCTAAGACAAATGGTACAATTACATATCCTTTAAAGTCGGGAGTTTTAACTTCAGATGCCAATGAAGCATATGGTAGTTTAACAACTGAATTTACAACAAATAAAGCGTTCAAGGATGTTTCTGTAAATCCTGTTCTGAAAACTACATATTTAGAATCAGAACATACAGGCACTGGTTCGGCTACTTCTGACGTAGTACCTTCTGTAATATTCACTGAAATTAGAAAAGCCCCACATGCAGGTAGTGTTTCTAATGATAACACTAGTAGTATAGGAAATAGAATATTACCAACAAATACCACAATAACTAGTTATTCTACTAATAAAGAAATTACTCCTTCATTCAAAATTAGAGTTTATGATAGTAAAATTTCTGATTCCGAAACAAATAGAAAGTTTGTTTATTCTACTGATGACTCCCCTGCGTCTGATACTCTTGGAATTGATATTGATAACTATGATTATTTTATTATGATTAATCCTGAAATTTATGATTCTACTACTAGGCAAGATTCTGTTAGACCACATTTTGCTAAAATTACTACAATAACTACTTTTGACACGTTTGGAGACGGATTAGAATTTACTCCAAAATATACTGGAACTATCCCTAAAGATACTAATTTTGAAATATACAAAGGACCACATAAAATAAATGATAGTGATATTGTTGCAGTTAGTTATGGGTTAAGAGGGGATAATTTGGCATCAACAAATAATTATGATGCAATTAATATTGTCGCTACTCCAACATTTTATTTCTATAATGAAAGATTAGAACAAGAAAACCAACTAGATTATATGGAAAAATATACTCTAACTAGACTAAGATGGTTTTCTACATTAACTAACATAACTATTACTGATACAGATGCACATGCTAAACATCAAGAAGGTAGTGGTACTGTAAGATTCGAAGTTGCTAATTCTGCTCACACAAATATGTTATGTGAAGGAATGTCTATATTTAATAGTAGTAATATTTTCTTAGGTAACATAAAAGATATTACTGGTAACTTTTTCCAATTAGATTTTGCTAGGGTTGTAATAACTGGAAGTACCAGCAATAATCAAGTCTATAAAATTGGTAAAGGAATACAAAATATAGTTTTTAGAACAGAGTCTAACCTAAAAGGAACATTTACTAATTTAGGAAAAGGTAACTTAGATATCACATTAGTTGATAATTTAAGAAATGCTGACGATATAGACAGTAATTTTAATCCTTTATTTTGGCACACTGCATTTACTAATATGAAAAGACATGAGTTAGATAGTACGACTCCTACTGCAAACGATGCGAATAATTTTGATGGAAAGATGAATGGTCCTTCAAGATATATTACTTCTGACCCTCGACCATTAGTTGGGGATATTGTTCCTTTTGTTGGCGACAGGATAATAAATAGTCCAAAAAACAGAATAAGTCAAATAGCCAAGGTGGATATAGGCAATCAATCCGGTATGGTATTGAAAAAATACACAAATGGTCAAAAAATGGTAGTTTCTAATTCTGTTTTTAATGATAATACACGTAAGAAAATACTACCATTTACTGCATCTAAAGTGTCCGGTAGTAACACTATTAGACTAAACGATTTAGATAGTGCATATGATTATAAATTATCAGGTAAAATTACTACAAATACAATGCTAATAATAGATAATAGATTTTATGTTGTTGATGCAGTAAATAATAAAAGTGGAACACATCAAGATATTACGGTTAAGGCAAGTAAAATTATCTTTCCTCCTGTTAATACATTTACCGTTGCAGGGACAGTTCATGAGTTTACAAATGAGTCTGTTTACATATTATCTTGGTCAGGAGTATTGAATACAGAAAAATTTGATTCAGATACTCAAGTACATTATTCTGATAATAATAGGCTAACTATTTCCGGTGCAACTATACAGAAGGAGGAGAGTAAATTCTACGACACAAGAGTTGTTTATGCAAATTTACCTTCACATTTGAATAAAGTAGATTACATAGATAAAGACATGGGCTATGTTAAGTTTCAAGATGCTGATAGAAAATTTTACCAAGACAATACTATTAGTCGATTTTATTATTATGATGGAGCATTTTCTTTACAAGAAGAAATATTTAATGGGACAATTGAAAAAAGTGACAGCCTACAAACACAACAACCCACTGCTAGATTAGAAGGTAGAGATACTGCTTCAGCATTGTTAAATTCGACTGTAAATAAAAATTTATCTTATTCTGAAGATATAATTCATAGTACCATTAATCCAGTAATTCCATATTCTTTAACTGAAAGTCTAACTAATGTATCTGTTAGTGGTAAGGTGATAACTCATAGTTCCGGAGATGGGTTTACGCCGACTAAATATACATTATTATTTACTAGAACTAGTGGAATTTTTATTGGTGAAGTTGCTTCGGCTACATCTACTGCAATAACATTAACCCATCGTCCGTTAATTAATATGAGTACTACTACTAACATCTACTACTATGACCCGTTTATAGAACCAACTTATGTTTCCGGAACAAAGGCCATCGGTAGTAATCCAGTACTAACAACAAGAACAACTGATTTTTCAAGTATTAGTGATAAAGGATTAATATTTCAAGATAGTTTTTCCTTCGATAGAAATTTGAATAGAACTAGACTAGAAGGAACATCTAATTCAGGTTCATATTTATCTAATCGAACATTGGGGTATGATGTTGCTAAACCAATTAGCATTAACACATTGAGTAGTGATGTTAGTTCTGATGATTCTACTTTTGCAATACAACTATCAAATGAGTTAGGAGCATCAACCACAGCAAAAAATTTCATGTCGTTTTCTTCTGAAAGATTTGATGTAGTTGAAATAATTGAAAAAGATAATGGTGAAACTACTTTGAAAATTGCTCCTATTGTACCAATAGTTATGGGTAGAATAGAAAATAACACACTGGATACTAGGTCCAACTTTTCATTATATTTAATAAATAATAATCTTAATAGTGGAGGTTTTATTCATAGAATAGACTCTCAAGTAGATACTGGTAATTTAGATTCTATTAGTTCAGATGACCTATGGACTCCTAGAGAAACATTCCGATATTGGGACTTACAGAAATTCAATGCGGGTACTCTAACTAGAAAAGGAGATGATATGTATGGCAAAACTCCTAGTTTACTGAAAGGATATAGTATTGCTTATCCAATTAAAGGAAACGGAGATGCTTCATCGGCAACTGTTTCAACTACTACTAAACCTCTTTTGGGTAGTAATTTAGTCATAGATGAAAATTATACTTTACTTAATGCAATTAATAGTCCTTGGAGAAACTTAACTTGGGACGGAACTTCAACACCCATAGTACCACCATTTGAATTAGCACATAGTGGTGGGACGGCTGGCGCGGTGGTTACTAATAAAACAGTTTATAATGCTAAAAAAATACTAAATTATGATGGTAAAGCACAAAATTATGAATTGTTATCTACTGGAGATTTGTTTCCATATTCTAAATTACGATATAATAACATCGGCAGTCAACCACTAAATTATAATGACTTATCTTGTGTGTTAGAAAGTGAAAGTGCGACTTCATCAACTATTACATCTCATTCCGAATATATAGGAAGTAGTAGTATGTCTGAGACTAAAGATAGTAATTATGAACGAATGTCAATTAAGTCTGCTAATAAGACTACTAATGAAATAAAAAGATTCGGAATTGCTAGATTAGTAGAGGCTACGTTTGATTGGCACTTTAATCCAGTAGATTCTGATAAGTTACAAACTGCTGAAAATATAGAAAATGATTTAGTTGGATATCAAATGAGTAGAGCAAGAGCAAATTATAATGAACTAAAATTGACGCGAAGTGGGGGTTTAAATCATGCTCTTTCCGGATATAGCGGTAGTATATCTTTTGATACAGGAGACTGTATATTTGAGGCTAGTACTGGTAAAATGTTGTTGATGGTGAAGAGTGCGTTTACTTACAGTAGTGGAAGTACCATAACTAGTTCAAAATATTTTCACGTTAATTACACTACCTCGGAGTGGAGTAGTGGTGCTAAAAATGTATATGTGGTACATGAATATACTGACTTATCTCATAGACTAAAGACGTTTACTAACGGGTTTCAAGACCCAATCAATTCTACTGATTTAAGAAAAGACCTGTCTAGTGTATTTTTAATTAGACCTAATTATGTTTCTGAAGATGATAAATTTAAATATGCTTTACTAGAAAATGGAGACTCAGAAAATTTTAATCCACCCAATATGTTCATTCCATTTGTATTCCAAGCAGGGGAAAACGTCACTAGTACTCCTGATATGGAAGATTTTAATCAAAGTCCCTTTCACCCTGATGATGAGTGGAATTCTCTGTTAAACAACCATGCGTATAGACATAGTTCTAGAGTTATCGCTGCTTTGCTACAAAACAGACATAGTACTGCTTCTTTAACTCATATAGATAAATTCGGATTAGATGAATATTCTCATCTATATGAAAACTGTATTGCGGTATTTAGAAACATTAGACAACTCAGTAGTGTAGGACCGGATGTTTCGAATATACAACAAACAAGTGCTATACTTGGTAGTCGTCAAGAACATGCAGCATACGTTGATTATGCTGATAGTGGACTTACGGCAGGAAGGCGTGACCAGCATACAGTAAACACAATGGTTTGGAGAAATTCTGCTACTAGTAGTATAGGGTATGCTATTTCAGGCTCACACACTAGAAGTGGGCAGACAAATCCCAATAACCAAACTTTTGCAGACGGCGGTACTCGTTATTTCTTAGAATCTAAAGAAGGAAGTAAACTTAGTACTACTAGACATTTATATCATACTGAACCATCTGAAAATGATGGGGGTGGATTATACAAAGCACAGATGTTGGTTAAACCAGTATTGAATATGACAGATGCTAATATTACAAATGGTACGACTGTAACGATAACAGTTGATATAAATGACGCTGATTCTGCTCACACATGGTTAAATTTTGTTCCGGATTTAACAGGATATTATTTAGTTTCAGAATCTAGTATACATTCTAAATCAGTGACCTCATTAGGAGTAAATGATGTTACCCCAAATGACGCAACTAATCTTAGTTCTTATAATACTATAAATACAACTTTTATCGCTAAAATACTTTCGCACACTAGTAATCAAACGACAAATGATGACTTAGCCTTTGTACATACTATTGTATTAGACAAAGCCCCTACAACTTACAGTAGTCCTAGATTTAGATTAATGAGATTTGCAGAAACAACATTTAGAGATACACCCAACGAAATAATAATCAATAGGTTATTTGATACTGGATTAGATTATTCGACCAAAACCTCACATTTTATGACAGGAGAAAATGAACTACAAAGACTTGCAGGTATTACTGACTATATGCAAGAAGGAGTGTTTAGTATGTATGTTTTAGTTAACACTGATTCTGCTCCTAATACTAATAATGAAACACATCAAATGGTTATTTCCGAAAATTATGTTCAGGCATTTAATAGACTACCATATAATGATGGTGACACTTTCGAATGTTATGTTACTGATGGTAATAACTCTGAACAAAAGAATATGATGGTTAGTTATGGAAGCCCAAGTTCACTATTAGGAATACGTAGAGGGGAGTTAAGATTAATTTATGACGGAGTACTAAATGGTGATGGGTTAGTTTCTTTTGGTGAAACTGTAAATCTTGATTTGGCTAGGAAGCCTTTATTGAGTAATATAACTAAGTGTCATATAGGTTCTAGTATTATTGTTGGAGATGAGATAGAAATAGAAATGGAGAGGGTAATTAAAAATTCAAACTTAGAAACTAATATTATTCAAAGTCAATCAGAATTTACTGGGAACATTGTTAGTTCAGTATCTAATAATGTGATTACTTGTAAAGCAACAGTTCAAAATATCTTAGACGGCGATATACTCTATACACATGAAGGACATCCGATAGGGAAGGTTTCAGGAGTATCAGGGACTACAATAACTATTGAAAACGTCCACGATGATACTGATATCGATTTGTGGTATGTTCCTTCAGTAAATGACGAACTAATAAAACGAGATAAAAAAACTTTCATTGCCACAAATAATTTTACCCAAGTTCCTGCGTTTGATGCTTTGAATTCATTAGCATCTAAAAAAGGGTTAGATTTTACAATTAAAGGTAAAAAAGTAATATTTAGAAACGTTAATGATACAAGCCTATTGCGAAAACAGACGATTTCTTATAAAAGCCATAAAATAATAAGTATAGAAAAGTCTACTTCTATGTTTGCGAAAGCAGATATTGTTACTGTTATTGGAGATAGAATACAAGCAACTGCAAATAGTGGAGTAAGAATAGAAGATGTTCCTAAACAAATAACTGTTGTTGACCCAACTATTAGAAATATTTCTGATGCTAAAATTAAGGCTGGAGAAGTTTTACAATTACATCAATCGGATGCTGAAATGATAACTTTACGTATTTTAAGAGAAGGATTAGAAACCTTAGAAGCAGGAGATGTAGTTTATTTAGACTTTCCTAGACAAAACATTAAGCCAAATGACTACATGATATTTGAGATTGAAAACGTACTTTCACCTATTTTAACTATGACAGTAGGTACATTTAACAAAACTATTGCTGAACGTTTGTCTGAAATAAATACCCAACTTAGAACATCTAATGCTACAACATATTCAGTAAATAGCGAAATAGTTGGAGGGGGCATTTATCTACAAGATTCTATATCGTTAAAGACTACCTTAGTAGAGTACACGATAACTGGTACGGGGGAGACATCTAATTTAGGTTTCGACGACGTATTTGGTTTTACAGAAGAAGTAGGGTTTGAAACAGGGACAGTAGTAATAAGTTCGTATAGTAGTGAGGATTAAAAATGACAGTAGTAAATGAAGGATTAAATGCAATTGCAACTTTACTTGCATCGGAATATACAGTGATAGCAATTGGTGATGGTCGAGATAGTACGTCTGCTTCACATACAGGACTAAATAATTGGATAGCACAAAAAACAGGAATAACTCCTACTGTTACTGGTACAACATTGACATATAATGTTAGTTTTACAGGAAGTGAAATACCTGCTTCCGGTGTGGCAGAACTTGGTGTTTTTGCTACTGGAACAACAAATGGAAACGGCACTTTATTGAGCCGAGTTACCTTCACGTCTACTGGTGTTGTCGGGGCAAGCGATACTGTTGCGTTTACAATTAGAATAGAGGTGGGTAGAGAATGAGTTCAAATCCGGGTATAATTTCAACACTTAGTAGTAACCCAACGGGTGTACAATTAGTAGATGGTACAGACAATATACACTCAGGTATTATCAAGGCTTTACATGCTGCTACTGGTGAAAATCGAGCAATAAGTGGGTTTAATTTAACACAGACTACATCTAGTGGTCGAACTGCCTTTCAAGTTGCAGCAGGTATAGTACTTAGGAATGGTAAAGTTATTTCTGTTACTGGTGGTCTTTTATCAACTACAACAGCCCAAATTTCTGCTAATAGTGTAGATTGGTATGGTGTTATTGTTGTGGCATCTGATAACTCCTTAGCGTGGAGATTTGGTGCAGTAACAGGAAAAGCAAATGCATCTACGTCAACTGTTGCAGAATTAGCAACTGGTGATATTCCAGTTATTGTTGTAAAAATAGATTCTGCTGAAGCAAATAACTCAACTTCTAGATTACATCAATATGTAGGATATACTCAAACAGATAGAGAATTTTCTGCAATAGATAATAATGTAGAAAGGTTGAGAATAAACAAGGGAGGCACATTAACACATATTCCTAGTTCTACTGCATATACACTAACACTTCCTTCTTCGACTGGTACATTAGCATTAACTAGTCAAGTAACTAACATTGGCACTAGTGCAATATCAAATGATGCTATTACTGCTGCTAAATTAGCAGATAATGCAGTTCTTACTACTAATATTCTTAATGCTAATGTAACCACTACTAAATTAGCAGACGATAGTGTTACGTATTCAAAGATTCAAAATCTCTCAACAGGTAATAGAGTATTAGGAGCGACTAGTGCTGGATTGATTGGAGAGGTTCAAGTTGCTACGGATATGATATCGGACGGGGCTATTACTTCTGATAAAATAAATAACGGTACTATTGCTACTACTGATATCGCTAATGATGCAATAACATACGCCAAGATACAGAATGTCTCTGCTACAAACAGGATACTTGGTAGAGACTCTTCAGGAGCAGGAATTGTTGAAGAAATTACCCCAACTAATTTGTTAACTATGTTAGGTGTAGAAGCCAGTGCAGACGTAACAGACACGACGAATGTTAGGGCTGCTCTACATAATGCAAATTTAGGAACTTTTAGTCTTGGTGATACGAATGATAACATTAGTGTTGGCAATTTAACTATTGGTGGGAATCTAACAATTTCAGGAAGTACAACCACAGTTAACTCAACTACTGTTAACATAGGAGATAGTATAATTACTCTTAACTCAGATGAAACTGGGACTCCTTCAGAAGATGCTGGTATAGAAATAGAGAGAGGAAATCAAACTAACAAGACGTTATTTTGGGATGAGAGTGCTAGTAGATGGACAGTTGGGAATGAGACTTTTGTTGCAGGAACTTTTATTGGAAATGTAACTGGCACAGTATCTTCCGCAGGTGTATTATCTACCGCTAGAAATTTTGCACTCACAGGTGATGTAACAGCATCTGCTGTTTCCTTTAATGGGTCAGGTGATGTTTCACTTTCAACTTCACTTTCAGATGGTACAATTACAACTTCCAAAATAGCCAACAATGCTGTCACTGCTGCTAAATTAACTGGCAATTCTGTTGTCAATGCTTCAATCGCAACTAATGCAGTTACCACTGCTAAAATAGCAGATGATGCTATTACTACGGCTAAAATAGCAGATGATGCTATTACCTCTGCCTTGATTGCTGATGATGCTATTGTGTCTGCACTAATAGCAGATGATACAATAACTAGTGCTTTAATAGCAGATGATGCTGTTTTAAATTCACATTTAGCAGGAAGTATTTCTCAAAGTAAAATTACAGGATTAACTTCTGCGCTGTCGGGTAAACAATCAACCTTAGCATTTGGTAATGCTTTAACTAACACTAGTGGAACTGTTAATGTTGATATCGATTCTCTAAGCATTGAGACTGGTATTGACTTGAGTAACGATTATCTGATGTATGATGATGCGACAAATGGACTACGAAGAATTAATTTATCTACAATATTTAGTAAATTAAACGCATCCCATATACCTAATTTATCTGCTAGTAAGACAACTAGTGGTGTATTTAACATAAGTAGAATACCGGATATGTCTACTAGTAAAATAACTAGTGGAACATTTTCAACAGCAAGAATCGCAAACGATGCAGTTACTTTTGATAAAATACAAAATATAGGAGATACTGTAATATTAGGTAGACAGACTAGTGGTTCAGGAAGTATAGAAGCGTTGAATGCTTCACAGGCTAGAGCAGTATTAGGGGTAGATACAGCAGGAACAGATAATTCTACCAACGTTACTTTAGCAGGAACTAGAAACTATCTTACAATTAGTGGGCAAACAATTACTAGAAACGTTATAGATATCGGGGATGATACTAATTTAGTTGCCGGTAGTCGCATTAGTTTAACCGGAGATACATTAAATGTAGATGGAGATTTGGCTAATTATGATAACAGTAACAGTGGATTCTTAACTGCCCATCCCACTATTAGTGGGGCAGCATCTTCTGTTAATAATGACGGTAGGACATATATACAAGATATTACATTAGATTCTAATGGACACATTACCGCAATAACATCTGCTACTGAAACAGTAACAGATACTCAATATAGTGTGGGGGATGGAGGTCTTACCGAAAATAATTTTACTGATACATTGAAAACTAAATTAGATTCAGTAGATAGTAATTCTAATTATTATACTCTACCCATTGCTACTTCTTCTGCATTGGGTGGTTTTAAGGTAGGTAGTAATTTATCAATTAATTCTATCACCGGAGTTTTATCTGCCGATACCCAATCTGACGTTAATTTTACTTCTGCACTAAATACTAAATTATCAGGAATAGCAACTAACGCTACTGTTGGTGCAAATTGGGCAACTAACGTTTCAAATATCTCAGTAACGAATAGCCAATTAGCAGGTAGTATAACAAATGCAAAGTTGGCTAATTCAACAATTACACTGAATGGTAGTTCTATTGCCCTTGGTGGAACTGCTACTTTAACCACCTCAAATATAGCAGAAGATTCAAACTTATATTTTACTGATGAACGAGTAGATGATAGGGTTAATGCTTTACTAACTGAAGGAGAAGGAATCACTACTACATACAATGATGGTGGGGGAGCATTAACAATTTCAGCAGAAGACGCTACTTCTTCTAACAAGGGTATTGCTTCTTTTGCAAGTGCTGACTTTGATGTTAGTAGTGGAGCAGTTACCGTAAAATCAGGAGGAATAAGTAATACTCAACTTGCTGGCTCTATCGCTAATAGTAAGTTATTAGATATTGCCCAAAGTAAAGTAACTGGATTAACTTCTACATTAAATACTAAAGTAGAAACTCTTAGTGATTTGAGTATAACTGCTTCTGCCGCAGAGATAAATATACTAGATGGAGTAACGGGAGTATCTGCAACCGAAATAGGACACCTCGGTGGTGTTACTTCTGCAATTCAAACACAACTAAATGCAAAACAGGCTAGTGGTAATTATTTAACTACATCAGCATCACTAACTTCTTTAGCAGATGTTAATGAATTTGACCATGATTTTAGTAGTATAAGTGCTAACCATGATTCAGTACCATCAACTAAAGCCGTCAAAACATATGTTGATTTGATATCATTTGATGCAAATGATACACAATATGCTTTCTCTGTTGAAGACACCGCCGATGTAGGTACTAAGAAATTAAAACTGACAGGAACAGATGGCTCATTTACTTCGGTAAATTTTGAGGGGTCAGGAGCAATATCTGTCACAAGAATCAATGAAAGATTATTAATTACATCTAACCAACAAGCAGTTAATGCTGCAAATTTTGCAAATAATACATTAACCTTGACGAAAACTGATGGAAGTACATTGACTACCACAATTAATACTACGTCAACTGCTTCTGAAGTACGTGCATTAGTAGAGTCAGCATTAGATTCAAATGTATTTACTGATGCAGACCATACTAAATTAAATGGTATTTCTACTAGTGCAAATAACTATTCAATTTCATCAGATTTACTAGACGAAGATAATATGGTTTCTAATTCAGCAACTAAAGTTGCTAGTCAACAGTCAATAAAGGCTTATGTTGATACAGAAGTGGCGGGGGTCATTGCTTCTGCTCCTGCGGCATTAGACACACTTAATGAGTTAGCAGCCGCCTTAGGAGATGATGCTAATTATGCTACAACAACTTCAACTGCATTAGGTAACAGATTACGAGTTGATGTTAACAGTCAAGGACTTAATGCTACACAACAAGCAAATGCTATAACAAATTTAGGCATTACACCTAGTTTAGCAGAAATAAATATTCTCGATGGAGGATTGTCTGCAAGTGATATACCAAATTTAGCCGCATCTAAAGTTACAAGTGGTACGTTTGCAACAGTAAGGATACCGTCACTTTCTGCTTCAAAGATTACTAGTGGTACGTTTGCAACTGCGAGAATTGCAGATGATGCGATTACAGTTGATAAGATAAATGGTCTTACCGATTTAGGTAGTGGGACAGTTATTAGTTCATCAGAACGGACTAAACTATCCGGAATTGAAACGTCAGCAGATGTAACGGATGCAACTAATGTTGCGGCGGCAGGGGCTGTAATGGATGGAGACTTTAGTAGTAATGGATTCATGAAAAGAACAGGCGCAGGAAGTTACACTGTTGACACTAATACATATCTAACTGCTCATCCTAATATTTCAGCCGCTAGTAGTAGTAACAATTCAGGAAGAACATACATTCAAGATATAACATTAGATTCTAACGGTCATGTAACAGGCATTGCAACTGCAACAGAAACAGTAACTAACAGTGATACTCAGTTAACCCAAGAACAAGTAGAAGACTATGTGAATGGATTGATTGTTGCAGGTACAAATGTAACTAAAACATATGACGATGTAGCAGGGACTTTAACCATTGCTTCCACTGGAAAAACACAAGAAGAAATTGAAGATATTGTATCAAGTTTAGTTGTTGCAGGAAGTAATATCACAAAAACATATGATGACTCAGCAGGAACTTTAACTATTTCCTCGACAGATACTAATACTCAATTAACTCTTTTAGATGAAGATAATATGGCTACTAATAGTGCCACAGCAGCAGCATCACAACAATCTATCAAAGCCTACGTAGACACTGAAGTAGCAAGTTTAGTAGATTCTGCTCCGGCTACCTTGAATACATTAAACGAATTAGCAGCCTCTATTGGTGATGACGCTAACTTTTCTACTACAATTACAACTGCGTTGGGTAATAGAGTTAGAACAGATACTGCTAGTCAAGGGTTAAACTCCACTCAAAAATCAAATGCTAGAACTAATATTGGTGTTGATGTTGCCGGGACAGATAACTCTACCAATGTAACTTTGGCTTCTGTTAGTAATAATTATTTAAGTATTTCAGGACAGGCTATTACTGCTGGAACTATACCTTTGACTCTAGGAGGTACAGGAGCAACATCTGCTTCTGCTGCTAGAAGTAATTTAGGGTTGGGGACAGCAGCAGTCTTAGCAGGTAATGGTGCAATCGCTAATGGTAATGCAGGTTTAGTTACAGGAGATGTGGTTTTTGATTATATAACATCACAAGGGTTTGGTTCGGGTAACGGAGACATTACTAGTGTAGTAGCAGGAACTGGACTTAGTGGAGGTGCAACAAGTGGAGATGCAACACTAAATGTAGATGCTGCTCAAACACAAATAACTAGTGTTGGTACTCTAAGTAATTTAACAGTTTCAGGAGATGTTACTGTTGATAGTACGACGTTTAAGATAGATACTACAAACAACCGTGTCGGTATCGGAACATCAAGTCCCGGCTACAAATTACAAGTAGAAGGTTCATTTGCTGCGCAAACTAAGTCTTTCGTTATCCCACATCCTACACAAGAAGGAAAGACATTACAACATGGTTCTCTTGAAGGGCCGGAACATGGGGTATATCATAGAGGTAGAATAACTGGTAGTGATAACATGGGAGTGTCAATAGAACTCCCTGAGTATTGGGAAGAATTAGTTGATGAAGAAACAATTACAGTACAATTAACTGCAAATGGTGAGTTTCAAATGTTATATGTAGAAAAGATAGAAGACAACCGCGTGTTCGTAGGCAATGCAGCAGACGAGGGCGTTGACTGTTTTTACATAATACATGGTGAAAGAAAGGACGTTGGAAAGATGGAGGTTGAATACTAATGGCTGATTCAGATAAAGATATTGTAATTACACCAAATACAGGGAACACCACAAAACCAAAAATAGAATTTACTGGTGCAGATAATTCGGTTAAATATCTACAAGTTAACGATGATGGTAGTCTAACATTCAATGATACGATAACCGCAACATCCGGTTCAGTTGCAAATGGGAATCAAAATTTAGTTACTGGAACTGCGGTGTTTGGTTATATTTCTGCGCGAAATTTTATATCAAACAATTCTAATATAACAGTTGGTAATAATATAGGATTAGCAGGAGCATCAGGTAATAGTTTACGAATTACAACTGCACAAGCGGCCTCTAATGGTGCGATTTTATCATTCGTTGGAAGTGATAATAACAGTATAAGTAATCTGACAATACCATCGGGTGATGGAACAATATCAACTTCTGACACTCAACTTACCACTGAAGAAGTTCAAGATATAGTTGCCGCTATGATAGTCGGCGGTACTAATATTTCCGCAGCATATAATGATTCAGGTGGACTTTTAACTCTTGCAGTAAATGGACATAGAACAGTTACAGCAGGTGGTAACACATTAGGTGCAACAGAAACACTTGCCCTAACTGCTGGCTCTAATGTTACGATTAGTGAAAGTGGAGGAGCAGTTACTATTGCTTCAACAGATACTAATACTGACACAAATACACAGAATGTTTTCACATCCTCATTTGTTGATTCATCTAATGATACTATACTCAGGTTAACTAAAAGTGGTGCATCAAGTGGTACTCAGGACATTAAGTTTGTAGCAGGTTCTAATGTAACATTAACACCTAGTGGAACAAATTTAACTATTGCTTCTACTGATACTAATACACAATTATCATTACTTGACGAAGATAACTTTGCATCAAACAGCGCAACTGCTGCTGCTAGTCAACAGTCAATTAAATCATATGTAGATACTTCAGTTTCTAATTTGGTGGCATCTGCACCTTCTGCATTAGATACTTTAAATGAACTTGCAGCAGCCTTAGGAGACGACGCGAGTTTTTCCACAACAACTGCTACTTCTCTAGGTAATAGACTTAGAATAGATGTAAGTAATCAAGGATTAAATTCTACACAACAGAGTAATGCTTTAACTAATTTAGGAATTACAGCAACATTAGCAGAAATAAACATATTAGATGACGGACTTGCAACAGGAGATATACCTGCATTAGCCACTTCTAAAATCACATCGGGAACATTTGCTGATGCTAGAATAGCACAATCGAATGTTACTCAACATCAATCGGCTTTATCTATAACTGAATCACAAATTAGTGATTTACAATTTAAATTATTACCTGAAGTTCTATTTAACGATACTAATTTTGGGTTCAGTTTACTAATACAAACAGGTACTACTAACGCTGCCCCAACAACAGGTACGCTAGATAATGCAACTTTCAATATAGGATTAGGAAGTAATGTATTTTCTTCATTAACATCAGGAACAAGAAATGTTGCTGTTGGACATGAAGCGGGGAGAAATTTAACAACTTCTGCTAGAAATACATTACTTGGTGCAGAAGCAGGACATGATATTACTACTGGTGGTAACAATGTTGCAATAGGAGATTTAGCCGGAGATAAAATTACTACTGGAAGCCAAAATACGTTGATTGGTGCAGAAAGTGGAGGAAATATTACTACTACATCATACAGTATAGGTTTAGGTAATAAAGCATTACTAGGTTCAACTGGAACAGCAAATATAGGAATAGGTTATCAGAGCCTTAACCATACTTCTCATTCAGGTTCATACAATGTAGCAATAGGACATCAAGCCGCACATAATGCTACGGGGGCAAATGGTAACAACATCGGTATTGGTAAATCATCATTGTATAATGTTACAGGAGGTTATAATTATGCAATAGGTGACGAAAGCGGTCAAGGTATAACTTCAGGTAGTAGTAATATTGCAATAGGAAGTAAATCTTTAGGAGGCTCAGGTACAGTTGTTACAAATGCACATAATATCGCCATAGGTAATAATGCTCTAAAAACTGGAGGTACACTTTCCGGTGGGTTGAATACTGCATTTGGATATGCTACTGGAAGTTCCTTAACAACAGGTCAAGGAAATTTATTATTAGGATTTACAGCAGGGAACAATATTACTACTGGTAGTGAAAATATAGTAATCGGTGCAGCAGATGTACCTTCTGCTACTGGTAATCATCAATTGTCAATATCTGATAATGGTAATGGGTCAGTAGTATGGATTACAGGTGATTCTTCGGGACACGTTTCTTTAGGAAACTATGAATTTAACGCTGACCAAACAGTAGGTTCAGGTCAAGACAATTACGTTTTAAGGTACGACCACTCAACCGGACAAATCGGTTTGGAAGCAGCAGGTGCAGGTGGAGAAAACAATCAAAATGCTTTCAGTAATGTAGCAGTAAGTGGACAAACAACTGTCGCAGCAGATTCAGCAACTGATACTCTTACTCTAGCCGCAGGTGCTAATGTTACATTAACAACTAATGCATCTAATGATACAGTAACTATCGCAGCAACTGATACTAACACCAATACTCAACTTTCAACAGAACAAGTACAAGATATTGTAGGTGGTATGCTTGTTGGAACAGAAACAAGAATTGGTGTAAGTTATGATGATACTAACGGTAGAATTAACTTTGTTGTAGATGATATGACAACAGATACTAATACATTTAGAACAGTAACTGCTGGAGGCAATACACTTGGTTCAAGTGAAACTCTTGCATTTACAGCAGGAAGTAATGTAACAATAACTGAATCCGGTGGTTCAGTAACAATAGCCTCAACAGATACCAACACTAACACTACTTACTCAGCAGGTAGTGGTATTGCTCTAAGTGGAACTACATTTAGTGTTGCAGGAGGAACTGGTTTATCCCAAACTTCTAGTGGGTTGGCATTATCACACTTAGGTATAGAAAGTCTTTCTGACCCTAATGCTGATAGGATTCTAATTTGGGATGATTCAGCAGGGGCTATTGCATTTGCTACACCAAACAGTAACATTTCAATTGATGGTACAAATATTAACACTACTAACACACAACTTTCTACTGAGCAGGTGCAGGATATAGTAGGTGCAATGTTAGTAGGTACTGAAACTAGAATTGGTGTAACCTATGATGATACAAACGGCAGGATTAATTTCGTAGTAGATGACATGACGGCAAACACCCAATTGACGTTGCTTGACCAAGACAATATGAGTTCGAACAGTGCTACCGCCGCAGCAAGTCAACAATCTATTAAGGCATATGTTGATGCAGAGATAGCAGGACTTGTTGATTCGTCTCCTAGTGCATTAAATACCCTAAACGAATTAGCGGCGGCTCTTGGAGATGATGCTTCATTTTCAACTACTACGGCTACTTCTTTAGGAAATAGATTGAGAGTAGATGTAAATAACCAAGGTTTAAACTCAACTCAACAAGGAAATGCACTAACAAATCTAGGAATAACTGCCTCACTTGCTGAGATTAATATTCTAGATGGTGGATTAGCAGCATCTAACATTACTGAAATATCTAATTTGACAGCAGCAGAAGGAGAGCAATTAGAAAATATTGGTAGCACAACAATCTCCGCAACACAATGGGGTTATCTCGGTGGTTTAACTGCGGCAAAAGTAATAGATTGGTCGGTATCACAAACATTTGATGATATTCATCCAAATAATCAACACTCAGCAGGTACTAACCTCACATTAAGCGGTACTACTCTTAATGTTGATGATGCTTTCTTAGTCAATAATGCTAACGATACTACAACGGGTACTATTACTGCGGCTGGTTTTACAACAGCAGGGATAGTTGATGGTGTTAATTTCAAAATAAATGGCGGTCAAGGTTCTGACGGTCAAGTTCTAACTTCAACTGGTTCAGGAGTTGCTTGGGAAGATGCCGCAAGTGGTGGTGATTCAAATGCAGGTGGTGTTAATGGTTCAGCAGGTGCGCCTACATTTTCATTTGCTTCTGATACTAATACAGGAATGTATAGATTAACAGGTGATACTTTAGCATTCTCAGTTGGTGGTTCTAATGCTATGTATATGCAACCATCTAAGGTTGAAGCGAATAAAAGATTTGAAATTATTGCAGGTTCTAATTCTGCTCCGGGTTTGTCATTAGCAGGTGATGATAATACAGGAATATACCGATATGCAGAAAATCAAATAGGATTCACAACAGACGGAACGGCTCAACTATTGATTAAAGATGGTGCAATAGAACCTGTTACTGATAATGATATAGATTTAGGAACATCCTCTCTAAAGTTCAAAAACTCATACTTTGGGTTAGTAGATGCTGAAAACTTCAAAGTAAATGGAGGGCAAGGTAATGACGGCCAAATCCTAACTTCAACAGGTAGTGGTGTTGCATGGGAAAATGCCGCAGGTGGTGGCATAGCAAGTTTAGCCGCAGATACCACTCCACAGTTAGGTGGAGATTTAGATGTTAATGGAAATAGTATTGTTTCAACTTCAAACACTGCAATAAATATTACACCAAATGGAACAGGAGATATACAACTTAATGCTGATACTATTAGAGTAGGAGATTCTAATGCAGATGTTACAATTGCACCTAATATTAGCAGTACAACTGCTAAACTTCAATTTCAATCAGATGGAGATACATTACTTAGAACAGCAAGTGGTACAGGAAATATGTATCTTAATGCTAATTCATTAATGTCAATGCAAGCAACAACTTTTAGATTTGGTACTAGCGGGGGTAATCCAACATTAACTACATTAGGAACAAGTGATTTAACTCTTAATACAAATAGCGGAACAAACTCCGGTTCTATTGTAATTGCAGATGGTGCTAATAGTGATATTAGTATTACGCCAAATGGAACAGGTCAAGTAAACTTAGGTAACTTTCAATTTGATGTAGACCAAAGCGTAGGTTCAGGTCAAGATAATTATGTATTAACTTACGACCATGCTAATACTCAAATTAGTTTAGAAGCCGCAGCAGGTGGTGGTGCTTCTGATATTGGCGCACTAGATGATGTATTGATGGATGCTACTAATTTCACTAATTCACTTTTAATTCAAACCAACAGCGATACATCCGCACCTACAACGGGTACACTAAGTAGTGCTAATGAAAATATAGGAATAGGTAGAGATGTATTCAAGGTCTTAACAAGTGGTTCACAAAACGTATCAATGGGGAGTTACACATTAGATGCAGTTACAACAGGTAGTAACAATACCATCATCGGTCATAATGCGGGAACTAGAATTGAAGATGACTCAGAAAATACATACATCGGTCAGGGTGCAGGTGCTAATTCAATAGGCAGTTTCAACGTAGCATTAGGTTCAAGTACGATGACAGGTAGCAGTTCAACACTTCATACTGGTAGTCATAACGTAGCACTAGGTCGTGGCGCGATGACTAAAGTTCAAGGAGATGCGGCAGGTAACGTAGCGGTAGGTAGAGCCGCGATAAATGAATTAACAACAGGGGATTACAACATAGCATTAGGCTACAATGTAATGTATAACACAACAACAGGTGGTTACAACATTGGTATAGGTCAAAATGCTTTAGAAAGAAATACTACTGAAGGTAATCAGATTGCCATTGGTTCATCCGCTATGGGTGGTGCATATAATCAAGCGGCGACAGGTGCATACAATCTTGCTATTGGGAATCAAGCCTTGAGATATGGCGCACAGGACAATGGAAACTTTAACATTGGAATAGGCTATAAAGCACTTTATGGCTCTAATGGTAATAGTAGTGCTGCTAATTATAATATAGCAATCGGTTATGAAGCGTTAGAGGCAAATACAACCGGAGATAGTAACGTAGCAGTAGGAACACAAGCGTTAGAAGCAAACACAACAGGTACAAGAAATCTCGCAATAGGTTATCGTGCCTTAGATGCCGCAGATACAGAAAACGATAACATAGCAATCGGATATGATGCTTTAGGTGGTTCAGTAGCAGGTGCAGAATACACAGTAGCAATTGGGAATTACACGCTTGATGCTTTAACATCGGGAGATAACAACACAGCAGTAGGCCATAATTCTGCAACAGCATTAATCGAAGGAAATCATAACACGGCAATAGGTTCTTACTCTTACTTTAGAGCAACAGATGGAACATATAATTGTGTTATAGGACAAAACTCAGGTGGAGGTTTAAGGTCGGGTAGTTATAACATAGCAATGGGCTTTAATACAATGGCTCAAGTGAATAATGACGGAGACTACAACGTAGCAATAGGCACACACTCTATGAATGCCGCAACAGGTAATGACGTTAATTATAACACAGCAATAGGCACAAGTTCATTACAAAGTATTACATCAGGCGCGAAGAACATAGCATTAGGACAAACTGCCGGAAATAATATCACTAGCGGAGATTTTAACGTAGTAATTGGTGCAGCAGATGTAACAAGTGCAACAGGTGATAGTCAATTATCAATAAGTTCCGGTGATGGTGGAGTTACTTGGATAACAGGTGCTTCAACAGGTGCAGTAGATATTCCCGGTTCTTTAACAGTAGCGGGTTCAGCAGTTGGTGGTGCTTCTGACCTCAATGGTTTAACGGATGTAATTAGTAATATTACTAACTTTACAGACAGTATGCTAATTTCTACTGATAATGCTGCACCTCCACATGGCACACTAAGTAGTGCCAATGACAATTTAGGGATAGGTAAAGATGCACTTAGAACATTAACAAGCGGTACAAAAAACGTAGTTATTGGTAACTATGCTGGAGATGCTTTGACAACTAGTAGGGAAGTTGTGTTGATTGGATATAATGCAGGTTCGTCAATAACAGGAAGTAAACACGATTCAGTAGTAATTGGTTCTAATGCGCTGTGTGAAGCAGCAGACCCAAGTAACACAGTAGCAATAGGACAAAGTGCAGGTCAATATGCTGAGGGCATTCAAAATGTAATGGTTGGAGTAAGTGCAGGTAAATACTGGCAAAATACCGGCCTTAATTCTCAAAAGAATGTATTTATTGGTAGTAGTGCTGGAAATAGAGGAACAGTTAATGGTGAACAAACATGGGTTACTGTTGTTGGCGCAGATGCCGGTAGTAGAACAGCGATAGGGTCTTTTTCAACAATTATAGGTGGTGGTTCAGGGCTATGGTCTCCCGGACAAAGTAATACATTTCTTGGTCAGTATGCAGGTCAAGGAAATGCTAACGTAACTACATCCTCTAACAATAATATAGCAATTGGTAAACAGGCCTTGTATGGTCATCAAATGACATCTTCAGGTAATAACGTAGCAATTGGGCCTTCAACGTTGTATAATACTACAACAGGTTCTTTGAATATTGCTCTTGGTAATAGTGCCTTAAATGATGTAACATCAGGCGGCAACAACATAGGTATAGGATTCGGTGCGGGGGATTTAATAACAACTGCTGATAAAAACATTACAATTGGTTATGATGCTGGAAATAATATTACAACAGGTTCTAACAACGTAGTTATTGGTGGTGCTGATGCGCCTTCTGCAACAGGTAATGACCAATTAGTTATCGCATCCGGTGATGGTTCACCTACATGGTTAACAGGTAATTCGTCAGGAGTTGTTGACTTTCCCAATGGAACAACAGGTACAGGTTCTTTCTACATTACAGCAGAAGAAAGTAATTGGCAATTAAATGTAGGTGAGTCAAATGGTTTCCATTGGTCTTTTGGTAACGGTGCTGATATAGGAGATGCACCTTCTAGTAACGCAAAGAACGAAGGTATTGCACTACCTGTTGATTGTACACTAAAGTTCTTACATTTAAACTGTGCAAATGACGGTAATGAAACCGCAGGTAACAGTGCAACTGTTCAGATATACAAAGCAACTTCGGCCACTGCTACTCAATCGGCAGTTGCTAATACTGGAATAACTGCTACTGTTGCGACAAATGGACACGGTGTATCTGCTACTGGTGATTATGACGTTGATTTTAACAAGGGAGACATTATTCTTTTCCGTTCAACTACGGCTAATCAGTCAGGTATATATGTCGGAAGAGGAACAATATCAGCATATTTCGTAGAGAGGTGATTAGATGGTGGAAGAAACAGACATGGATTTAATGTGGGCAAAAATGAGAAGAGTGAGAAATGCACTGCTGTTGCAGTCGGATAAATATGTATTGCCTGATTTATGGGAAGGATATACAGTTGCACAAAGAGGTGAAGTTAGAAGATATAGAATGGAACTTCGAGATTGGCCTGAAAATATTGATACTCCATTTAGTCTAGGAACTAAACTACCTGCTAAGCCTTCTTTTGTAAAAGATGTAGGAACGTACAACCTTAGAAGATAAAAGATGTAAATAACTTTGACAACAGATTTTGAAAACTTTCTAAAATTTTCAAAAAAAAGGGCGCGAGTCAGATGATGACTTGAACAAACCATTTTAATATTCCAATTGATATTAATACCAATCCGAATCCTAAAATTAATTTATCGAAATCATCCATCTGACCACAACGCTTTACATTCTCTACATTGCCAAATGTATAGGGTTTCTTTTGACCCTACTACTTTACCTTTAATTCGTCTAGGGATAGTTTCCCTAGAACAAAAGGAACAGGTTTTATGGAGAGCCACTGCGACCACGTTCTTCGTCAATTAACGTATCCATGTACTCTTCAATAGTGCGTTCGGAATATTTTGAATTCCCGAATGCAGCAAAGAATAACAAGGATATGATTATGACGAATACAATCCAACCTACTATTTCCCAAGTTGACATTACCAAATCACCTCCAATTCTTTCATTTCTTCTTTTTCAATGGAGAAACCTTTCACCATTTTATTTTCTTTTCCATGTACCCACAAATCATAAACTAATTCGCAGTCTTTTAAACAATAATCTGCTACTTCAGTAAATTTCCCTGCTTTCCAAACTAACGGTGCATCTGCACTATCCATTAATTTTTCTGCACCTAGTGTATGATGTACTAAATTAGAAAGACTATATCTTTCACCGTGTTGTTTGTTTAGAATTCTACTGGTATCAATATACGCTTTGTCATCTAAATATTCTTTAATACAATAAATATCCATTGCATTTTTTAGTACCGCTAAATCAAAGGCAACAATATTGTGTCCCAATAATATACCATCATTTTGCCTGTGGTCATCTAAATCAAATTTTAACTGTGATAGTGGTTTAACAGACACATTTGATTTCCTAATAGATTTAATAGGTTCATCAATGTAAACTGTCCCTTGATTACCGTCCCATGTACATACAGTAGAAACTTGAAACATATGGGTATTTCCCCATCCACCAATCTCATGTGAATAGTTCTTGGTTTCAATATCTAATGCTAAAACATTCATTCTTCGCCACTGTCCCCTGCTGTCCAAAGATTTGCTAACTTTTTAGCCTGTGCTTCGGCAGGATTAGGTGCTAAGAAAATATTAGGTTTAACCATCCATGCAACTAAGTGTTCACCCCCACCAACAGTTATCATAGTTGACAAATACCAACCATCTTTCCCATATGTATTAAGGGATTCATTTATTATTTTCGGGCCATCGCTAACGTTAAACACCAAAAACTGATGCTCATATGTATCTTTTTTACTCATTTTTCTTTTCCTCCTTTACTTTCAAATATGTTCTTACTCCTATTTTTTTGTCCTCAAACATATGTGAAATTTCTTTGTACCATCTATAAATTGTAGATTGTCCCTTTTTAGTATCCTCTCTGACCATCTCCATTAACAGATTCTTGTTTACCCATCCTTCATCATCTCTTTTCTTTAACTTTTCGTAGGCTCTATAAAATGCTGCTTTATTAACTCGGTCGTGTAAAGCGTGGGTTTTAACCTTTAACGCTACGTCAAGCCACGACACCAGCGATTTATAGCATTGTCGAATGAGAGAAGATGCTTGTCGGACGTGTCTAGCAGTAACTATGTACCTTTTTGATTTGTCTTTTATGTTGGGTGCTTCTGCAATACAGCATAATATAGAGAACCTTACCATTGTCTGATTCATCCTAGTAATGAAGTTTCCAGCAATCTCAAAAACTTCAGGTCTACTATCAGAAATATAGTTTCTCATTTTATATGATTCATTTTTTAGTGCATCATTATATCCTTTACCGAATTGAATTGTTGTTAAAGGGTCTTCACCATTTTCCTTGAACCTTTGATATAAATTATCATAAATTATAACAAAATTTTCAGCGAATCTTTTTATTGGTGCTTCATTAGATTTGATAAATCCTACTTCATCTAATATTTGGTCACGTAGTTCATCTTGTACTTCTTGTGGGATTTCTTTAACAAACATAGTAGAACGTTGAGTTACACCCTTTTCTGCTACAACATTAGTTAATGTTTTAGGAATATAAGATGTAGCGTAAACACTGCGTTTACAGTCACATACAATTATATTACCATCCTTAAGTTTCTTTTTAATTAAGTATCCTTCTCCCCATAGAGTGTTCATTAGTTTATTCAAATACATAACAACATTTTCCTTGTGTTGCGATTGTTTGAATACTCCTGAATATTCAAATTCATCATACGCAATCAAACCTTCACCTTGGAAACCACCGTTTATCTGAACATATTCTTCTTCGTATGTTATGTTACCATCATCATCTTCATGAGGAACTCTTTCTTTAGCAATTGAACCAATTAGAGCCGCATCAGTAGTATCGTCAACTCCGAACACATCGAAATCAGTACCATATTTACTATTAATTATCTTAAAGGTTTCATTTGTTACTGGCCCAAAGAAATTGTACATTTCCGATTTACCAGTACCCGATGTCTGCAACCAAATGAAATGTATCCTAGTGTCATCCCTTCTTCTACCACTTGGGATTGCAACCATATCTTTACACAGTTGTCCTAATAATACATAGAAACCAATTGTTGCAGGTATTTCATTATATTTAGAAACCTCAACTGCACTTTTAACATATTCTTCTACGATTTTAGGTAGAGAGTTATCTGTTTTTCTATCACGTGGAATTATCGGAACGGCATCATTTGTTAGTCCTTCGTAGTATAATCTATCTTCATCATCACTTGTATATATATCATCATATTCATTATTCATTTATATCACCATTTTATCTTCGGAGTTTAATACTCCTAGTATTCTTTTTGCTAGGACATTACCAAGTCCCTCTATCTCACTTATTTCTTCTATCGAAGCCTCGCCTACTTCCATTATAGAACCAAACTTCTTAATTAACAACTTTGCCTTCTTTGGACTTATACCCTTGATAGTACAAAGTACATCTATACGTAAATCAGTAGTAGAAATTTTCTTTCTAACTAGACTTGGCGTATGAATTTCTCTATCTATTGGTTGCATTTTAGATACAACCGATATGAGCCGACCTGCCTCCTTAGCACTGTTAACCCATATAACACTACAATCAGTGTCTAATATTATTTTACCAAATGCCCCATCAAACTTATTTCTAAGTAAACGTGCTTGGTTTCCTCTATTTTTTGTTACCTTAACAAAGGTAAGATAATTTTCTATTGCTTCGGAAAAAGTACCATATACTATTACTACATTGTTCAAGAATGTAGCATCCATGTTATCTATCTGATTCCATAACCGTTTGTTTATTACTGATTGTAGAAAGTCAAAAGACGACTTGGCTTCAAAACATACATTTGCAAAAACATAATCACCTACATCTAACCACATCTTTTCATATGGTATGTTTAACATTTCACAGTTTCTTATTACATGTTCTGTTAGTTCTGAATTTTCCCTACTATCAATTTTAAGTACTTCCATCATAATACCTCCAACATTTCCCTACACAATATCCTTGTGGGATAAGAACGTTAGTACAACTAGGTGCATTGTATCCTTTTTCAACTATACCCCTAACATATTTTCTACTTGTCCTAACATCCCAATCCAACCACACATCTTCTTGATTAGACAGTATTTCCAACTCAGACATTATAGTGTTAGTTATTTCTTCATTCTGCTCGGAGGATACGTTTCTGTTACCTAAACTTAGTAAGTCTCTGAACCACTGAACTAAGTATACTCTAGCATAATGACTAGGGTTCTCTACCATGACAGCATTATGTAAGCAGGGTAACATAGGTAATCTACCTACTGGTTTTGGTATTTCTATGTCTATGTCATCCATAGATATAGGTTTCATTTCAGGAAAGACTACTAATTTTGTACCATGAGAACTTTGTATTCTTCTAGGTTTCTTAGCCATTGTTAATATTTCGGATAGGTCTTTTCTTAGGTCATCAACTAACAAAGGAATACAGAAATATGGATTACCATTTTCATCTGAACTACTAAGATTCATCGAATTAGGAAGCCTACGTAGTCTATTAGTTTGAATACCTGTCCTATCCAATGTAGGAATATCTTCACTGATTGAGGAATAATACTGTTGAATGCCCCGGATATCATTTACTTGTTCACCAAAGACAAAGACATGGAATCCTTTACCACTAAAATACATTTTGAATATGATATCTCCTTCTATTAATTTCGATACTACCTTCTTTACGTCTCGATATGCATTATCTAATGGTTCATCATGTGCATCAAAATCTAAGAAAGCCCTGTCTAATATGACAGAATATTCTAATTTTATCCCATTACTAAAATCACTAAAATCATAAACAGTTGTGTAACAATTCATCTTTCCATTGAACAGATTAAACCATTCAATAAATTCATTTTTTGTCTGTACTATCTTTCTTTTCATCTGTGGTGCGTTTCTTAGATGGCTTCCTGCCCACACTTCTCTTGGTATCTTCATTTTTATTTTCCTCCTTAAATGAGACTTTTGCTTTGAGCAATTCTGCTCTAACAATCTCTGCTATTTTTATTCTTAATTCTGCCATAATAGTATCCATATACAAATGGCCGAAGGGCGTTCTTTCTTCTGCGAAAACTTCTGTGTCCCATACTAATTTTATTTTTTCAGTTGTTGGCATTTTGTCATAAACAGTTTGTGCTAAATTCTCTACTGTTTCTGACACGTTTGCAATCTCCGAAAAAGACCACACCTTTTGATTCAATTCTTGTTTAACTAATTCTTCTATCATTTTTTATTCCTCTCTCTATATTCTTTCTTTCTTCTAAAATATTCTTTCCACTTCATTTTCTCCACCTCTTAATTGTAGTAGATACTTTTCCTATGAAATATATTATTCGCACTGTCCATGTACCTTTCATTAAAACCAACTCTCCATATTAGCCGCATCACATATCCCAAAGAAACTACAATTAGCACATGTTTTAGCAAAATACTTTGCTGAAAATATACCCGTCTCATATGAATGTAAAAGTTGCGCTATGTTCTTTTTTAGGGAAGACATACTACTCTTTTTTACCTTCTCAATATGTATGTAGTTAGCAGCCGGATAATACCAGCCCCAATGTGATATTGGTATTTCGGGGTCTAATCCCATTGCTATCAATTTATCCTCAGGTGTATTTTCAAATAACAATTGGTAGAATGCCATTTCTTTCCTCATCATGGTAGTTTTCCAATCTTTCCACCCACCTGTTTTCAACTCCATTGGTATGTACATGTTACCCTCTTGAAACATTCTATCAATAATACCTTGCAAATGTACTACGTAGTCTTGCTTCAATTCAAACTTAGGGTGTGTATTTTTATCTATCACAACCTTCGCATCTAACATTATTTCATTAATTACTGGTAGAAACTTATCGGTTGTTCCTTCTGTAACAGATTCCATAAACCTATTCGCCTCGAAAATTGACATGGCTTCATACATTTCTGTGTTATCGTCAATTGGATGCAAACTCATACAATAGTTGATTAACTCATTATGTGATAGAGATTCTGCTTTTTTAACATCAAAGGTATTAAAGAAATCTTCTCTAGCATTATGCACTAAAGTACCTATCAACATAACTGGCGTTGAATCTATTGGTAGTCCTTCTTTATATTGAAACTCATATCTTTTAGGACACCAATTATATGAACCCATAGAAGATTTAGATATCTTCAGAATAGGTTCTGTTCGTTTAGCATCATCACTTGTGTAAGTTTCAGGATTCCACTGATATGTATATTCATTTGTGTTACTACTTCTTCTACTCATTTTTATTCCTCTGTGTCATTACTTTTGTTAAATCTTGCATAAAGATATTCATGCAATCAACACATGTACAATCTTTACTATGTTGTTTAATTTCAACAACGGTAGTATTCATTTTTTTCGCTTCTTCGATTAGATTTGAAGGAGGTTTTGATATAAGTGTAATTACACCTTTATCATAAGTCAATCCAATATATTCTCTTGAATCAAAGAATATATTTTGTTTCTTATCACGATTAACTATTACTGTTTTATTTTTTCTAGATGATAGTTTTGTTTTAACCTTACCAATATCAGACTTAATTTCTTTTTTATAGAAAGAAAACCAGTCTTTAATCCATGTTGAAAAAGAAGATGTGCGTTTTTTTATATTATCCACTCTTCTCTTATTAGTCCATGATAGACTACTGTATAAATTATCTAAAACCATTCTTCCAAACTCCTTTGATTAACGTCTCGCATAATTTGTAGTGTGTTCCATCCCATTGCATTGAATACTGGTTCAGCCTTTTTAACGACTGATTCAGCATAATGTCTCCAATCAGGAGTAAACTGATTGAATTTATCTGCCGTTAATAGTGAAATATAGTTAGGAACAACTGTTTTACCAGTTATTGGATTATAGTAATTATTGTTACAATCCTTGATTCTAATATAAAGATAAGAATCTTCTATTGGTTCATATCCTAATTTATGGTTGAATAGTACACCTTCAATACCCGAACCAATTGTGGGTCTTTTTCCACCAATAGTTTGGAAGGACTTGGGTGCAGCACAACATTCTTCTTCCATTAATTCAAAAATTGTACTTGTCTTTCTACAATTTTGACAGACAACCTTAAATCTTTCTTCGCGATATCTACTTCGCTTGATAATATCTGATAATGGTATCTGTCCATGCATAACAGAATTATATTTCTCATTTAAGTAAGAAACTATTTCTTGTTCAGGTATATTGTTAACCCATTTTTTGAGAAGACTGATTTGCGTTTCCTTGGCTAATTTAGTTGAAGAAACTCTTTTAGCAGTGAAACCTGTCATAACAAATTCCTCTTCTTCTAAGAAGTCCCCATCTTTCCAAGTAATTAACCCTGCATTTCTATTTTTAGTAGCCCCTACACCTAATGATTTGAAGTATTTTTCAAATTCTAAGGTTACAGGATGTTCTTTCAGACCCATAACATTGGGAAATAGTTCTCTAACATGTTCATTTAACACTACTAGTGCTTTTTCGGCAGTTTCAATGTTATTATCTTCTATTTTTACATAAATAGAATCAGTATGTCCATACACTACCTTCATATTAAGTTCACATCCTGTAATAGTGATATCGCACCATATAAAAAGATAAAAACGATAGAAATCTTTGTAAATATTCTAAATACAGTATTAATATCTTTAAAAATCTGAATTGCTATCTGTTTTCTTAGTTCAAAAGGAGATAATTCTTCTTTTTCTTCTAAAAGAGACTCAGATAATTTTATTTCTGCGGTTTCAATAGGCATTATAGTTCCCTCACTTTGAATGCGGCTGCTCTGATTGCTTCTCTAGCACTAGCAGTTATACTAGCAGCCAAATCAACATCTGCCCAACCAAATCCCTGAAATGCAACAATACCATAAAAAGAAGCCATCAATCTCTTGACTGCTAATTGATTATTGTTCCATTTAATGTAGTCGCCTTTAGTTTCGGCTTCTTTCATTTTTTTCTTATACTCATTTCTTAAATCTTTAAGTTCAAGAACGGCTTTTGGTAACAGACCTAATTTGTCTGTTTTGTAATATCTCATATCTTCACTAGTAAGTTCAGAGAAATCTTTAGGTGTTTTTATATTAACACCAAACTCTGTTACTACGTTGGATTTAGTTTCCCATGAAATATTTCTTGCTATCATCATAGATGGATATAGTCCAGCAAAGTCAAATGCTGCTACACCCAAATGGAGTCCATTAGTACCCTCACTCAATGGGTCATATACCATTGCTCCATCATAGTTTATTCTGTCACCTTTCCTTCCCGTAGGTGCTTTCCATGAGGCATTACGCATGAAATATATTCCTCCCATATTGCTTGCATAGAAACATGCATCGAATGGTGCTAGTAGTAAACGTTGTAGAGATAAAATTGCCTCAGTTGTATGATTAGTATTATCTATTTTAACAAGTAAGTCAACATCTATTTGTGCATATTCTAAATATGTAGTAGTGTCTTCTAACCAACCTCTTCTAAAGAATTCACTCTTATCAGGAAACTTTTCACTTACTAGTTTCTTTTGTCCTAGTACTGTTTCAGCAACATAGTCTAACGCCATAGAAGGTAAAGTTCCTCGTTGAGCATCATTCCACTGCCTTTCAAAAGCCATATCTAATGGTACACAAATTCTTCCCTTGATGGGTTGAGTTACAGGAGAATAACTTTCTATTCTATTAGAATGTAAATTAATACCTCCGTTCTTGATAGACCAAGATACACCATCTACTTCCTTGACAGGTGACAATAATCTAGGGTCTATATTGTTAGCATGTAGTCTTTCAATTAATTTAGGTAAATCGAATTTCCAACCAAACCATGAGATTAACATGTCAGGGTCTTTGTCCTGTATAGCGAGTATAAAATTTTCAAGCATTGTTTGTTCGTCGTGAAACATGTAATCCTTTACATTCTCATTAATACTAGGTGTATATGTTTCCTTTACCTTTGAAAGATTAGGAAACCAACTATATCTGTAAAAGGTTTTTTCAAAGTTATCGTACATAACTACACAAGTTATGCTCCCATCATGTTCTCCACCTTGTTGCCATTCCATATCCCAATACCATTTCCTCAAATCATACTCAGGTATGTATTCAATTTCATCTACCGCATAACGATAGTGATGTCTGACATCTGCTTCATATGTATTAATAGGATAAGCATGAAAGTATTCTTTCAATTTCTTCATATATCTAGGATGACTTGGTTTCCAAGTTACCTTGACTAGTTCTTCATTATCTAAGTTAACCCAATCACCATTCGTATAACTTACAACTAACTTGTAGTGTGAGTTTGCTCCACCCCACTTTTCCTTGAGATATATATCTTCATTTAACTTATTATCTTGGTCAGGACTAAATACGTCAACTGCTCTAACAAAGAAATACGGAGAGAAGTCGTCATGAGAAATTGTATTCTCACAACGTACTCCTTCTACGTCTCTCCATCTAAGATGGATGCCTTGTTCTGTATCTGTAATTATCATTTTATCATCCTGTAATATACGGTGCTTTAATTAAGATTTTATTCTCTGCTGTCCAAATAACAGGAGACTCATCTTTTAGATAAATTGTGACTGGTACAATACCACGAAAGAATTTGTGGAACTGTCCTGTTACCTCAACCGTAGATGGGTCGCCTTCTATGTTTAGATGATTTAATTCTGTTACAATTTTATCAACAGATGATGCACCTTTTTGACTACCTAGAGTTAATGTATTACCATTGTAATCAAATAGATATCTAGCATTGTTAATAGTGTCACATCTTTTTACTGCATCTGTAAGGAAGGAAGAAGATGTATTGATTATTGTTTCAAAGGTTACATTACTAAACACGGGACTTTCCTGTGTAATATTATATCCTTGAATCCTAGCAATCATTGCAGAATTAGGATGATGTAATACTATCGGAAGTGTTGCTGTACTAACACCATCCGACAGTACAATATAATCATCAATATCTAATAGAGTGGTTTCGTTATATGTTTTAAGATATGTTAACATCTTATCAATTTCAACCACAGTCATAGACTGTTCTGCTCCACCTAACCATTCATCTACATTTATGATAACTCTACATAACGTAGTCATGTCAGCGTTGTATAATGCTAGTTGTGTTTCACCAACCATTTCTAACATTGCATAATTTGAAAGTTCACTGTTTTTAGCAGACTCCCCATTATGATACTTGCCTTTCATTTGTACATCTTGTAGTGCTTCACTCAATACTTTTGTCATTATTCTCATTTTCATATTTATTCCTCATTATATTTCACCCGCCTTAATTTCGGGGAAACCAATCCATTCAACCGTACCATCGTTTATTGACAATACTTTTCTTCTTTTACCAATCAACTGTGGCATTTTAGCACTAGCCTCAACTGTTGCAGTATATTCTGCTCCGTTTTTACGTAAGTCCCTTTTCATTCTAATTGTAGCAGTAAAGATATCTTCAGTCGTAGAATGCCAATTTGCTTCTACTCCAATAGGATTTGGTGTGCCACCATATTTATCTTTAGAATGTGCTATTACTATTCTATGACACGGCATTTCTAATATTTGCTTGTGTAAGAAGTTCTTGTAGGGAGTATTTCTATCTCCCCAAACATACGGAGGTTGCTTAATTACTGTGTCAGCATCCATCTTGTGTTTATTTCGCATATATGTTTCACATACATCAGTTAGAAGTTTATCTGCTCCGTCAACTATTACTGCTTTTAACTTATCATCGGCAAGATATTCTTTTGCTAATGCATAAAAAGCCCTAGCGTTATCCATAGTTTCATCGAAGTCTACTAAACTCTCATCTTTCCTAACAATAGGATTGTACACAATAATATTTTCTATATTATTATAGTGGTTTCTTTTGACATCGATTGCTCTATTATCAAAATCAAATATTAATACATGCATTCCGTTTTTGATATCTTCTTCTGTTAAGATATCCATAGCCGTTGCTGACTTTGCAGATTTAGGTTCACCCCAAATACCTAAGCACAGGTACGATTTATTATTCTCCTGTACTTCCTTTATCCTAGCCAACATTGCTTTCTTTCGAAGAGCATAGTTTCCTTCTGCGTTCTGTTGTGTGTTTACTGCTGTTTTACCTTGTGTTTCCCAACTCATATTTATCACCATATTTATTCATATTAAATTGAATCCCTCTCCATACCCCCAATATATGGTTGAGTTCATCGATAGTTACTTTTAACCGGACATCCTTCTGACTGAAATGTAATTTACACCAGTACTCAGAAGTTTCTCCATTGAATTTCCATGTGATGAAATCCACGTTCTCCATAGGGATAGCATAACTAACCCCATGAAGAGTCATGGATTCACCATCAGGACTCATTGATATTGTATATTCAGACATTATAATCCCTCAATCAAAGAACCAACTGTCTTCATCTTCTTCTACGAAATCAATCTGTTCAGGACTTCCGCCTCTGTTTGTTACAACATATATTCCATTTACATTAATAGTAGTAGGATTTGGCGCACCTGTTTCATCTCTAGATTGAGATGTTCTACCTACAACGATAACATTAGAACCGATTCCAAAGTCAATATTTACATTAGAAGGAATCCAACATGTAGTTCCACTCCAACCTTCATTATCGAAATCGAAGTCAGTGTTTAAATCATCTAGATTGATAATACGATTACCATTGCTTGTTGGTGTCATGTTGATACTAGTTACACTTCCGTCAGTGAAAACGAATCTATCAGCATATGCCTTTGACATAACTTGACTATGATATCTATCTAAGTCTACTAATGGACTGTAATTACCTTCACAGTATTGCATAATAGAATCTTGTAGTGATATTGAATCTACATTTCTTTTCATTTCTGAACCATCAGGTAAATCTATATTGTATACTAGTGATTCTAGTGTCTGTGTAGTTCCACCACTAATTGCTTCTTTGTTAAAGGAATTAGGTATACATGTAAAGTGTACAAATTCGAAGGTTTTAGGTTGGAAAGTCTTCGAAGAATCTCCCTTGTATGAGAAAAACCATTTCCCCATTACACCATCAACTTCTCCCAAAAATACTCCACTTCTTCTATATTCTACCTTAGGTAGAGGTTTACCATAGTTTTTATTCCAATCACCTTGTCTAGTATCTAATGGTACTATAAACTGTTGAGTATCTACTTCAACATGATTAGCAGGTAAATTATCCATTACTCGAATTACCTCTTCATTGTCTTTCATCATTCTTCCTTCGTATCCTTCGTCAAGTTGCGTGAAAATAGCAATCTTACCTAGGTCATATGTTGTAGCACTATCACGCATGTATTCATTTGTGATTCTCTCACGGTTCATCTTAGCCATATCTCTAGCATCATCTAGAGCAATAAAGAAGCCAAATGCTGGCTTGAACAAACTGTTACTTGATTGTTGTTGTGTGTTCTGTCTTTTCATTGCGTTTCTAGAATTGCTGAAGAATTGTCTCCAAAGTCCCCTTGCTAGAAGGGGTTCTTGTGACGCATCTACTGAGTTCTTAGAGCATATCTCCTCGAACTTAGCAGTTGCATCTGACTCGGACATACCGAGCAGTTCTGCTGCTTTCCTTATTTCATTCATTATTTCATCATTCATATTTATTTCTCCTTGTTTTTCATTTGTTTTATTTCTACCAGTCCTTCTGTTAGCATGACTAAGCCACACAATATCCAAAAGAAATTGGAATCTACGCTAATATAATTTAAAGTGTTCAATACTGGTAGTACTATTAGCAACGCACCACCAACCACTATAATTTCGTATCTCAACAAAAGATGACTTACATCTCTGTGGTCTACGACTCCATCATTATTAATATCTAATTTACTCATTTTTTCACCATCTGTTTCTAGGACCATTATCTAAAAATTTAATTATAATTCTCAAAAATACAACTCCTAGTAATAATTCTATCATTAAATCATCTGCCCTATCATCCAAGATGCCAGCAATTTTGGAGTCATACTATTACTCCTCCATTCAGCCTCCCCGATAACCCGAAGTAATTTGAACTTCTTGGCGGATTGCATGTCTGTTTTTATAACAACATCATGTAAATTAATACATACAGTTTTCATATCAACGGAATTATAAATCAAATCATGCACCTTTTCCAAAGAATTTTCATAGTTATTTTCATCAAGCATTTGTAATATATGGGTATACGGTTCTAAATTTTTGTCTATCTGACTAATGAGTGAGGACTTACTGTTGGTTGCAGCCTGTAATTCAGTCAGCCCTCGCCTCATGTCTCCATGCAGGGACTCTATGAAGATTTCTAAATCATCATCGGGAATATGTGCAATTCCTTCATTTTCCAAAATCTTCGTTAGAAGTAAATGCATAGTTCTTTTATTCAATCTTTCGAATCTATAATTAGCACACCTTGATTGTAGTGGGTGTATTATTCTATGTCTATCATTACAGGTGATAATAAACCTACAATTATCTGAATATCTTTCCATTATTCTTTTCAATGCATTTTGTGCATCTTTAGTCATACCATCCATTTCGTCTAATAATATAATTTTAAATGGAACATCACCTATCTTTCTAGTGGAAACTATTTCCTTGATTTGGTTTCTTACTGTTTCTAACCGTCTATCGTCAGAAGCATTAATCTCAAAGAAGTTATTTTCTTTGTGTTCCTTTAATAAGTCATTTGCTAGTGCTATACCTGCCGCAGTTTTACCTACTCCGGCTATACCGAATAACAATACATTGGGCATGTTATTATTCTCTACCCAACTTTCAGCGTCAATTGTGAAAGCATATTGTCCTACTACATCTGCTAACTTAGTTGGCCTGTATTTCTCTGTCCATAACATTATACCACTACCCTGAACCATGTTGGGGTTTCTGTTTTCCAAGTTGCAATGTGAGATTTTTCTATCATGTAGTAGTCTCGATATGCCTTAACAGCAGTAGTATCTCTACAATAATCGGGCATTGCTTGCGCGAATGGTGTTAGTCCTATGTCCGGTAGTACGGAAAGAAGACTATCCCAAACTGGATTGTATTCTTTAATTACCAGTTCACACTTGTGTATCTTATTATATCTCTTGGTGTACTCATGACACAATGCAATTGCATGTGTTTTAAGCCATTCAAAATTCTGCTTGGATTCTCTAGCCCAAATAGTACAGGGATGATTTAACATTACAGGTTTGTAAGGACTATCAAATCCTAAGTGGTCTGCAATAGTTGACATCATCTGTAAACTTTCTGTGGGCATTTTGACTGCGTGTTTATCTAACACATACGTTGCTGCTATTTTCGGGTTTTCATCTAATACAAATATATTCATTTTTATTCCTCATTTATTATAACCATCTCATTAAAGAAGTGGAAGGTGTTACTGGTGTTTTTGTTTTACTGGTTCTATTTTTACGTAGTTTAAGTACTCTCAGTTCAGTGACTGAAAGTGTGTTTTTACAGTAGTCCTGAAAATCAGGGCTTTTTAGTAAGTCTTTGAAAAGATATACTTGAGAAGGCCGCATTTTAAGCCTCCGCAAAATTCTCGGTAATCTAGAATACTCTTTTCTTTGTGGTGGTGTCATCTTTCTGTACATTCTACCATCGTGGGCATATGCTAACATCTCGTAGAAGTATGTTTTATTCCATTTTCTTTTTACTTTAGCATCAATAAACATTAATTTGTTAGGGTGAATATTGGGTGCTAGCCAAGAGATAAATTGTATATCAGCAGGTTCTGAAATTTTCAACATGTCTGCAATAACATCTCTATTTGAATTACGAAGGTAGTCGCCTACCATGGTGAAAATATCTACTTCATAATTTTGAGGTTCAACTGAACGTGGTGCGATTTCATTTATTTCGTCTCGTAATGATTTCTTGGTTGCTCTTTTTAGTTTACATAAATTGTATAACTTCTTAGGTACATCTTTTTGATTCATAGAACACAAAACTGTTTGTCCTCTATATTGTAAGATGGTTTTTCTAATTAAGTCAATATTAGGTTTGTAATTACACTCTCTGATAATTATTCCAACATCAGCAGGAATACTTAGGTTGTCTTCGATATCATATTCATTAGCATACACGATGATAGGAGTATCTGATGTGTATTCTTTTGCTTTAGTTATTTTATCTGTGCCTTCTTTTCCTACTATTATTATTGCTCTATTTTTATTGTTCATTGTCAATAGACTCATTTACAGCCCTCACTTCCATTATTTCTTCGTAAGTAGTTTTACATTGGTTACAATTTACTACTATTATGAACCAACGTAAGTCATTTTCATACTTTACTCCTGCTTCATATGAGAATGTTTTACTGCCACATTCTCTACATCCATCTGAAACCCGTCTCAAAACATGGTGTTCAATGATGTCTTCGTCTGAAATCTTGTCTCCTGCACCTTTGACATATGATACTGTCAATTGACAAGGGACACAGTAATCAGAAACTGTTTCTCTTAAATTACATCTAGGACACAATTTCATAATAACCCCTTCATAGTTAAAATTTCATCTAATCCACTTGCGGATAAGTGTTGTTTAGATTTTACCATGAATAATGTTTTAGTGAACGTTGTCCATTCTCCATTAGTCGGTGTATCCAAAGTTAACAAATTTAGAACTCTTGTTAAATTATCTAATCCACTAATTATTAATATTGGTCTTGGTCTACCTTTGTGTTCCGATTCTTTGTAGTTAGATGTTATCTCATATTGTAATAGAGAACGTTGAATCCCTAATAGAAAATCAGAATTACCCCTAATACATATTCTCAATCTAACTCTATAACCTAAATTAGATTTGGGACTACGCACAATATTTACCTCCGCACTAGCAAGAGAAATGAATATTCCATTCAATGTATCGCTGTTGTACATAGTACTACGATACAGTTGTAGTCAATATATGTTGCTACAAATTATCGCTTACAGTGATAATTGTGTCACATTCTGACGGATACTTATCATCTCTAATTCTTAGAATTCTAGGAAACCTCATACCATAAGAACCGTCTTGATTTTTTGTTATTGCATCACAACTAACTTCTACTACAATTCTAGGTAAGAAATAGAAAGTGTCTGCTTTATATGAATCAACAATCTTCTTTAGTCGAACTGTTAAAGAATCTAACTCTTTCTCGGAAACTCCACTACCAACCTGTCCTATTTCAGTAAACCCTGTTATTGAATTATCATCCCTTACAGAAACACCGAAACTAGATATTACAGTAGTTCTTCTACCAGTTCCATAGTTGCCGGATGTAATTACTAAATCCAACTCAACCCTAGGAGGTTTATGTTTTAATAAACTACTACTTCTCTTAGATTCGTATGGGGAATCTAAGTTTTTTATCATAATACCTTCGAACCCGTCGTTAATTGCTGTGTAATATGCGGCTTCGATATTGTTATGGGAATACAATTTAGTTTGATATTCTGTTGGTACTAACTTCTTTAACACATCTAATCTAGATTCGTAAGTATTATCTATTAATACATTTGACTCACTTAACAGAATATCGAATATTACTAGTTTAACAGGACACTTAAGAATGGCTTCTGCTTTATCCTTAGAATGTACTCTTGTTGCTAATGATTGATGTGCTGTCGGTTGACCTATATTGTCTACTGGATAAATCTCACAGTCAAATATTGCACTCTGTGTACTGAACATCAAAACTATTTCAACTATATCTGAATATTGTTCAGTTACTATTTTTCCCTTTCGGTTAAAGATGATTACACTATCTCCATGTCTATGTATCTGATATCGGTTTCCATCATACTTAGTATCAATTATATAATTGGTTGGTAAATTTTTACCATTGTACTTTTTAGCCAACATAGGTTTAACATATGCCCCGTGTACTAAGTTAGGCGGCGTTATATCATTCTCAAGATAGTGTACTATCATCGATAACGAATTAGTTTTCGCATACACATCGACTTCTGAAGTGTAGTATTTAGATAATGTTTTAGTTACTATACTACAATCAACGCCATTTCTAGGTGTCCTCAACCAATATCTAACAAACCATTTTAATTCCAAAGCAGACATACTTCTTATTGCATCTCTTATGGTGTAGAAACTATTAGAATTCATAGAAGAACAATCTAGTTCTAACAATCTATGAAATTGCTCAGTAGATATTTGTGAATCAGAAGGACTTAAAGAAAACCCTTCTTGAATAAGGCCTTCACCTAAATCTAACCACTTGTGAGTAGCGTCTTCTATTTCCCATTCAAACACACCAAATATATCTGCTAACCATTTGACTGCTTTTTTCTCTGCTATATTGTTCATCTCATATTCACGTGATAAAATTCTGATAACTCTTGGTTTATCAGTAAAGTGAGATAGACTGGAATTAAGTATCTCTATTTTTCTTGTTGGTGTTACGGATTCTAGTGCTTCACACATCCTGCTCATTTTTATTAAACTCATTATTATTCCTCATTTTAATTACTTTTTCGAGAGCCTTGTGAACATCTTTCATCTCGTCCATGTTCATTCTAATACCTTTTTTGGTAGGATTACCATTTATATGCCAACGCACATCTACTACATGTAATTTCCAATATTCGCCAGTTCTGATGATTAACTCATTACTAGCGTCTCTTGGTATTCTCGCAATTATTTTTTCATCCTTCAAGCCAACCACTCCTAAATTGTTGTAGGGTTTTCCACGACTTAAAATATCGTGGTGATTCTTGTTTATCTATTCTGTGTGCAACCCAAACAACACCACCGAGACTACTTATCTTAACCAATTCATACGTTTTACCTTCAACATCGAACATATCTTCTGTTTGCACATCAGGTACTAAACCAAACTTCTGTGATAACTCATTAGCCACCTCATCCATATGTTCAGCGACATACTGAACAATCAAATGTCTTTGTATTGGTACTTTAGCATCAACTGTTACCTTAATCTTACCCTGCATTTCACATACCTTACATTTATTACCTTCACAAATAGGACAAGGGATTTCCGCAGGTAGCGGAGCAGGAAAGCGAATTGTTACAGCCTTCTTCATATTCTGCCATCCCAAATTCTGTATGTTACTTCGTAGGTAACAGTTACATCAAAAGGAAATGCTGCGAAATGTAAAGTGGCATTGCCAAATTCAGGAGCGAGTCCTTCTTGCCAATATACCTTCCCATTAACAGTATCCTGTACAATATATCCTCTCATATCAAAAGAATAATTGTTAAAGATAACTGTATTGTTAGTCACAGTGAAACTTAGGTGGGTAGCGGTATAATTTAGACCACCTATCTCTAACGCTCCATATGATGTATTAACATCTAACCATATAGTAGGAGCATAGATTAACGTTTGATTAGTGTTGTTGCTCATTTCTAATGTAAACTCTCCTGTTTCTGTTACCCATTCGTTTGTTGGTTCATCATCACTAAAAATTTCACTTGGTGATGGTATGCTCTCTGTACATCCTGCTAGCATTATACACACTAGAAGTAATGATATTATTTGTTGTTTCATAGTCGTCATAGTATTCAACCTATTACTTCGGAGATAGTGGAAGGCTATATATGTTACACCATTCAGTTAAAGATTAAACCGAATTCAACTAATGTTGTTTGTCTACTGTTTTCTATATTCATTATTCTTCCTCCAATGCTTTTTCTGCTGCTTCAACCCATGCCGGTTTCTTAGAACCTTCTTTTTGATAAATAGCATAGTTTACTTTCTTTGCAATTTCTGTTGCTGTATCATATGCAATATATTGGTTATCACCTAATACAGTTGCACTTAACATTACAGATTTCCATGTATGTATAGTGTTCCAATCTGTTCCGCTAAAGAATGCTTGACCAAAAGGGTGTGTGTGTATCCAACATTTGATTGGTAATTTCATACCACCTAGTTGTTCTTCTTGGTCCTTGAAACTAACGAAACCAAACGTCCCTACACTAATGTATAAATCATCTTTGCTATCTACAATAACTTGTACTTCTCTAGGAGAATCAAATGCATTCAATGACATGTCCCAAATAACAGAATAAAATGCTTCTGTTGCTGCATTAGGATATGGATAACTAAACTGTATTTGTTGAAATACTTGTCTAATATTATCCTGCCATTTCTCATCCTTAATTTCAATTTTATTTTCTATCCAATCACTATCTTCTGTTTTTATTTCATTCATTTTCCAACACTTCCTTTGCTTTAAGCAATGCTCCCACTAAATTATTAATGTCTCTAGCGTGTAGAGGTTCATTACTATTCATAAAAGCCATTTTTAATCTGACTGCCATAACCACTGTATCATTACAGTTACTACAACACCTACCATTATTTATTGGTTCTGCGTTATGTCCTTCTGTCCAATAAGGCACACCTTCTTCTGTATATTTAATATCTATTACATCTTCACATATACTACATTGTTTCATTTCTATTTTATTCATTTATATTCCTCCCATTTGTTTTACTATTGTATCCTGAGCATTTTCAAATTCATGATATGCTCTATGACCTGCAATGAATCCACCTGCATGTCTTTTAGTTCCTAAGAACTCTTCACCACAAGCAGGGCAAGATACTTGCACAATCTCTGCTTGTTTGTAATATCCGTCGGTAGATATCACATCCATTATTTCACCGACATCTTCTTCTGATATATCATCTATGTTTGCGTCTTCTTTACTCATATTTTCACCTTCAAATAATACCTCAATGTTTTAGTTGGTTTGGGTATGTGTTCCAACGGAGATTCTACTTTCCTCTTGATAGTTTTCTTTACATCGACTTTCGATACTTCTTGTCGTACAAGTATATCTCTTCTATATTGTTCCCTCCACATAACTTGAATACAGTCATTACATAACCTTCTACTATTTGCCAAGTGTTCAGGAACAGGCTCATCCTCTTTACCACAAAGAGTCTTACCTAATATTGAGAAGCAGATGTACTTCATTCTCCCTTCTCCTTGTAGGCAGGATGTGTCTTCGGCAACCTGTGCAGTCTTCTCACAATCATATTGTTTACTAAAGCAGCAGCAGATTCTGCACCGTCATTAAATCTCTTTAACGCGACTGCATCTCCGGTCGGACACATCTCTTGTTCCAGTAAAGTTAGGTCTATCTCATTCATGATAAATTTCAATACTTCATACTCGACATGAATTTTAGATGCTGCTCTCATAGGTTCACCATCTTCATATCTATAACATCATCATTATCATTAAACCAACGTTGAATCCATTGAACACCCATACCTGCTATTACCATATTCATACAGTTAATATCTTCCGCACTACCATCCCATGATTGTGCTTGACATGAAAAAGAACCTTCTTCTCCTGCTAAAAGAGTATTCATTAAGTCCGGATTTATTTTGTATGATACTAATGCAGCGTTCCTTCCAGTGGAACGTAGGTCTAACCACTTTAATTTTGTATCATTCCCAAAACCCTGTTTGTATAATAAACGTCTTACTGCTAGGTTATCTGCACAACAGATAACTAAATCATATCCTTTAAGTTGTTTTTCTACAAGTACATTAAATGGTTGTGCGTTAATACCTTGGATACATTCTACTTTCTTTTCACCTATATCTAATTCATCAAATGCTTGATAACCAAGATTCTTTCTATCCACAACATCATCGTCAAATACAGTAATGTCATACAGATGAGTATTTGGAGTGTTATTCCTGTGTGCTTGATTCATTCTCTTGAGAAACTGTACTAGATAACTACCAATTCCTCCTGCTCCTACAATCATAACTCTTCTCATTTCAAATCACCTTCCCAAATACCACTGAAAAGTATTAGGGTTTGTTCATCTATTTCCGATGTAAATATTGTACCGCTTCTCATATGTATATCAATTACATACATTGCCTTCTTCAACATTGAAGTTGGGGTTTTAGCCACGGTAAAGGCAACACATTCGGATACATCTATTGTTGTCATTCCACTTTTAGTTTCTATCTTTATTTTCTTTCTGTTCATTTTCATTATCTCCATAATATATTTTTTGTTGTTGTTGGTGTCTCCATGCATCGATTATTTCATGCGTGATTCCATCCATTGTTGCGCCTACGACACTTAGTGCATCTTCTAACACAGTTCTTCGCACTACATTCCTCAACTGTGGTAGTTTTTCGTATTCTTCTATTACCATACTAAAATGGTATTGCATTTTCTTTAGTGTTTGTATTATATTATCTTCCATCAATATGCCCCGCTTAAAAATTGGTCTACATCCATTTCCATTAGTTCTTTTTTAGTAAGACCTAATGAATTAGACAAGTCCTTGGTTGCCATACGCAATCCGATTGTAGAAGCATTTCCTGACTTATCTACTAACTCTGTTTGTGTATGGATTTCATCTTCCATCTGTCCTACTAACCAAAGAGTAGCACAGATTAAATTGGTAGTATATCTTTTACCAACCTCATTGAAAAACACTTCAATGTGTTCAACAACTCGTATTGATTTACTTCTATAATTAGAAGATACATTATCTAATTTGTCAAGAATACCTATTGTTATTAGAACAGGGTTATGTGATGACAGTATGTGTGATTTTCTAAAGAATCTTGCAATACGTTTTGCGTATTTAGATATCTTACTTTTACTCACTTTACTATATCCACTGTGTTGTTTCAAAACAACTGGGACACCTGCCTCCTTTAACATAAAATATGTTAATGCTGCTGCTCTATCTTCTATTGGTATACCTCGTAAAACATGTTCATTTTTTAATGAGATAAAATATCCTTTGACACTATTCCTAATGTCTGAGGAAACATTGTAATAAGACAATATCATATTACACAATCTAAACATTCTCTTATCTGCTTCAGTATAGGGATTGCTCCAAATATTTTGTGTTTTAAGTCTATAACTCATCTTAGTAGGAGTTTCAATAATATGAGAACCTAAATCTCTTGTTACTTCGTAAGAAGAATCTTCTTTCCACTTAACCGTCTCTTCAAAGGGTCGTATCATTTGAATCAACCCACAACTTGAACACACTTTTTCACCCAATACTTCGTCGAAGTAGTATGTATTGTGATTACACTCAACGCAAGCCATCATTTATACAACGCTCCCGGATATTTATCTTCGACCCATTTCTTGACAGGCATAGATTCTTCAGTATGTGTTAAATTAAATACATCACTATCACTTAGTCGATAAGTTGTAGAGTCAACACGTGCTAGAGTATGAATCATTGATTTAGCCACTACATCATTCTTCAATATCATTGCCCTTGCTGCTATTTGGTCGCCAATACTAGAATTACCATGTAAATTATCTATACAGAAAGGCCCAAGATATTCGAACCCTCCACCATATGCATTACCTTCCTTACCTATCACGAATACAACTTTAACACTTTGATGTCTAGAATCAGGAGAAGAAGGATAAACAATCCAGTCTCCTAACTTCCCTCTTACTAACATTGAGAAATCATAGGTTTTAGATATTGTAAGTTTACTAAAGTACTTAGAAAGCCACTTTTTATTACGTATTAAAAATAACTCTTTATGAGAATCATCTAATTCTACCAATAGTTCTTTGGCTCTAGTTTCCACCATCTTAGATGTTCTATTTTGTTTCAACCATGCTGTCATTAATGTAAGTTCGGAATCACTAGGTTCTGATTTCATTATGTTAGTCCACAATTTTTTAGGAGAAATATTAGCCCACTTAGTAGACCTTGATTTATTATATCGGTAACTATCAATCAAGGTGTTGACATCTTTAATGTTTATACTTCCCCAAATACCATCACATAATTCTAGGGCGACTTCTTTTTTACTGATAGCAGTTAAATTAATCCTAACAGATATCTTCTGCCCCATTTCATAAAAATGATATGGCATTCTGTTCTCTAATGCATACATTACATTTTCAGGATAATTTATACATCGGTCTATGTAATTATTCATAGCAACAGCACTTCTGTTATTTGCACCAAACATAATTATCTTTGATAGTGCAGAAACAATATCCTTCATGTTCTTATGCACCCCATTCATATGATATCTAGACGAATCTTTTCTTAATAGAATAGAACTATCACCATCATTGTACCTAAAGGTAACATATGTAATAAATTCATCATTATCGCTAGTCCACATAGTTGTAAAAAATGTTTTTTTAACAACATTAGAGAACTCTACTAATAGTGGGTCATCGCTAACATGTCTACTACTTGCAATAGATGGCATTGGTATTTTAATTTCATATTCACCGAATTTATTCAATCTATGTTTGCGAATAGAACCAACCACTCGACTCTTTGCATCAGATTTAACTAAGAAAGAACTGCTTCGCATATTACTATTATCACTTATAGAAGGTATCAAGAATTTTATTTTCATATATATCACCGTATTCATCTTTATTGTCTGTATAGTATTTTTTAACACCATACAATTCCTTAACTTTATCCCAACTTTTTATTTTAGAATAGCCCATTCTAATATAGTAAACTATTCTTCTTTCAGCATACTTCGCAGTCACTGAACCATCTTCGAGGTGTCGGAAAACTACCTCGGTAGATTTTTTTGCTCCATTATTTGTCATGGAAGATATTATTTCTGATTTAAGAAATATTAACTTATTTCTATCCATTTTCATATTTCACAAACTCCACCTGCACAGGCTAACTCCCCTTGCAAGTTTGTGTTGTCCATTGATTCATAAACTTCAGATAAATCAATGCTCTGAAGTAACATAAACATTTTTTGATATGTCTCTTTATCAATTGCTTCGAAAGGTGCTTGTTTATACAACCCACCATCATATGGTAAAACAGAAAGACCATTGTAATAGTCTCTATTTTTCCACATCCAATTCTTAACATCATCCCATTCGTCTTCACGAATATTAACTGTGGCAGATACATTGTGAGTATTGACACCTCTATTGTGTCCACTCATTACCCACCTGACAGAGAATTCTTTGACTCGTTCTAACATCTCTAATGCAGATTCTTCTCTAGTAATCACATTACCATCAGGAGTTTTCTGAGGTATAGATATGATTGCCTGATTAGGATTGAAGTAATCGTCTTCTACTAATTCAGGTAATTTGTTTAGCAGGTATGTGTAAATTGCTTCTGTTTTTAGAACTCTAAGTCTCCTAATATAATATTCAGAAAACCATCCATGGATTCCTGAAGAAGAACCTAATACTAGACTAGTAGTTCCCGCAGGTTTTACACAAGTTATTCTTGCAGCAGT
>Ga0181412_1000024_pt1 | contig 55116 bp, 89 predicted proteins | sample 35SPOviralmetaG_FD_130113 | JGI IMG/M metagenome (GOLD analysis project Ga0181412, IMG submission 130113) | Marine viral communities from the oligotrophic San Pedro Time Series (SPOT) site, San Pedro Channel, CA, USA - 35 SPOT_SRF_2012-08-15 | ecosystem: Environmental > Aquatic > Marine > Strait... | reverse complement strand
TCCACATTTTGTACAAGTAAATTCTACATCACAGTAAGCTCTTGGTAAATTATCAAACCAAGGTCTAACCTTACTAGTAATAGTAGATGGCCATTCACTAATAGTCTTGATAAGTTCAGCTTCATTTGACTTATCAATATTGACTACTTGATCACCATTAATTACTTGAGCTATGGATTTTGATAAAGCCTTAATAAAATCTTTTGTTCCATCAATTTTACCAGCTTCATCAATAGGCATATGTTTCATTTTAATAGCAACATCATCAGTTAACTTTATAAGTGGGTCAATCTCTTCAACCTCACTTATTTTTACAGATTCTAAATCCAAATCAATTTTGTTTTTTTCTCCACAATCTGTATTTTCGCAAACTGCCATTATTGTTGACACTTCACCGACTGATTTTGCTCTTATTTTTAGAAACAAATACTCATAGTCAAAGTAAGCTAGATTCACATCATCCACTATACACTTATTGACAACATTCCTTAATGCATTAATAACTTGCTTCTGGTCTTTACTTTCAGCAGCAATCATTAATGTTTTTTCATCTCCAACTTTAAATGGTCTCAACTTGATAGTTTCGCCGGTTGAAGGAATGATTTCATCGTATTCTGGAGTAGTAAATTTAATATTACTTAGTTCGCCCATAATTAATCTATCCTCTCATAATTTCTAAATTTAAACGATATTCCTAATTTAAGAATATCCTGTTCATTATTTAATCCAATTTCAGCAACATTACTACAGTATGCTTCATTGAATTGATAATGAGCTTCTTTCTTAGTCATACTGGCATTTAACTTAATTACTTCTACTCGACTTATATAGTCATCATAGAATCCTGTTGCTACATTGTCTCTACTATAAACAATGTCTTGCCAGCTTTCAAAGAACTTTCTTTCAGCTAAAGATTCACTACAATAGTACTGCATTTCCAAATTGTTTTGAATATGCTTGAATCCCATAGACCTTTGTTCACCTTCTGTTTTTCTTACAACTTCTGCTATATCTCTAGAAGGTATTGTGACTTCAGATGTGAACATATTAATTTTTCTTAATCCTTCATTTTCTCCTGATAGTGAAAATCCTAATGTTGGTATATTAGGATTATAGTTTACATTAACACCACCAAGATTAATATCAATATCATTTAAAGCACCAACAGCATTATCAATTGCATCAAATATTGGTAGGTTAATATTAAAATTACCACCTAACAAACCACCTAATGCTTTACCAGAAGCAGTTAGTCCTCTTGGTGGATGTACTTGTACAATCCACTTATTACTACGGGCTAATCCTGATGCTGCAACTTGTGCTTTAAATTCTTGTATCACTATTTTCCTTGTCCTCTATATTTTTTATAAGAACGTCTTTTATGTTTGTTCATTGTAGACATACCTATTTTTACTTTTCTACCACGTCCTCCCGTTCCTTGGGATGATGATTTTTTAGTTGGCTGATGAGACGTATAATTCTTAAACATTCTAGCCATTCGCTTTCCTCCATACTGATGATTGATTAATTTTAACAAAACCTTCAAATGGTAATTGTATTGCTATTTCCCAATCCTTTTGCGGTACACTCTTTGGCTTTGACACACACTGAGTAGCTATATATCTATGTAAAGCTGGTTTACCAAAACGAGAATTGCCAATAGCTTTTGCTATCTTTAATCCAGCATTTGTTTTTACATTAGTATCTGCTAATAATCTAGCTCTCACTTGTGGAGCGAGATAATGTAAATTTAAACCATACCAACCGTTATCAGTCATTTCAATAATCATAGTACAAGGAAACCTATCATAATATTGTAAGGTATCTTTGAACTTTGGGTTGTACTCATATATCATGAGTTTACCTGGTGCAACACCGTCACCTTTTAAAGATTCATATGCCTTTCCAAAACTGGTTCTATCTTTTCTTATACGCTTTCTAAACCAATCTACAGACGTTTTAGTATTCCTACTAACCCCTGCTTTTCTGGCTGCTTCTGCATATCTTTGATAAATAGATTGTGGCATAGTATATTTATACCATAATTAGTATAATAGTTTAAGGAGAATTAAATGGAATATTCAAAATTAGTCTTAAAGTCAGCAAGGAAAGCTTGGGATAGAATCAATATTATTACTGAGGATAAACCTACTATATTTAAAAATGACAAAGAGTTTAGTCAGTTTTATAATGAATTACAAGATAGATTAAACGAAAAACAAAAAAGGAAAAATTGATGCCAATGTATACCGCTAAAAATAAGAAGACTGAAGAAACACAAGATGTTATGTGTTCTTATGATGACAAAAAACAATGGGAAAAAGATAATCCAGGTTGGGAGTTTATTTTATCTACACCACAAATTATATCAGGGACATCGTCTTCCGGAGGTAAATTACCCGAAGGTTTCAAAGATAAGATGAGAGAAGCAAAAAAACTACACCCTCTTTCAAAGGGACTAGACCACTTAATATAAATGGCATATTCAGATAAGGTAGTGGAACGGTTTGAATCCGTCCTTAAAAATCCACAAAAACATGCAGTTGGTAGATTTGACCCAAATGACCCAAACGTAGCTACAGGTTTAGTTGGTGCTCCAGCTTGTGGAGATGTAATGAAGCTACAGTTAAAACTTGATGAAGATAGTATAATAGAAGATGTAAAGTTTAAAACGTATGGCTGTGGTAGTGCCATAGCATCATCAACTATGTTTGTTGATATGTTAAAAGGTAAAACCATAGATGAAGCAAAACAAATAAAGGATAAAGAAATTGCAGACGCTCTTGAATTACCATCAATCAAATTACACTGTTCAATTCTTGCTGAAGAAGGTATCAAAAAAGCTATTGAGGATTGGGAAAGTAAAGAATCACATAGAAAGCATAATCAATGACACTAGCACGTGAAGATAGAGAATTTTTACTAAACAATATAGACAAAGTAAGAGAAAAGCTTGGTCTATATACTGTAAAAACAGAACTTAAATTCGAATTACCTACACCTAAAGAAATTTACAATTATTTAGATGACTATGTTATAAGTCAAGAAAGAGCTAAGAAAGTTTTAGCTGTTGGAGCTCATAATCATTATAAAAGACTAATGATATACAAAGAAGATGAATTTGATGAGACAAAGAAAATTGATAAAACTAATGTTATGCTTTTAGGTCCTACGGGTTCTGGTAAAACGTACCTTGTAAAGAAATTAGCTGAAATGATGAAGGTACCTTATTACATAGCTGATGCAAACAATATGACTGCATCTGGATATGTGGGCAAAGATGTAGAGACAGTAATTGATGGATTGTTTCAAAATGCTAGAGGTAATTTTGATGCTGCAGCTACAGGCATAGTATTCATAGATGAGTTTGATAAGATATGTAGCAAGACTGATGGTGTCCAAGGTAGAAAAGATGTAGGTGGAGAAGCTGTCCAACAAGCTTTACTAAAACTAATTGAAGGCACTGAAATTGAAATGGAAAGGCAACAAGGGTTATCTAAGGTAAGATTTGTTGTAGATACATCAAACATAATGTTTATTGTTGGTGGTGCATTTACAGGTTTGGATGAAATCATTGGTAATCGACTTAACTTAGGTAAAAGAGGTATTGGTTTTGGTGCCAAATTTGCAGGAGACATAGAAGAAGAACCTAATATCTTTAACCATGTGCAACCAGAAGATTTAGAAAAGTATGGATTTATACCAGAGATTTTAGGACGTATACCTACAATAGCACCTTTACAAGAATTAACTGAAGATAATTTAATAGAAATATTATGTAAAGTAAAGAACAATGTAATAAATCAGTACACAAGATTGTTCAAACATTCAGGTCAAGAACTTAAAATATCAAATAAAGGTTTAAAGATTATTGCTCAACGTGCTCTCAAAAAGGGAGTGGGTGCAAGAGGTCTAAAATCATTGGTTGAGACAGTATTATTAGACTATATGTTTAATTTAGAATCAGCTATTTTAGACGAAAAAGATGTGGAAAAATTATTAGATGAAGTTCAAACATGATTTTATTACGGTTCCAAAACTCAAACAAGTTACGAACCCAAACGAAAGATATTACGAAGATAAAGATGGGAGTAGGTTTCCATCAATAACAACAGTACTTGGTCAAACAAAAGACATGACCCAGTTAATGGAGTGGAAAAAAAGAGTTGGTGAAAAAGAAGCAAATAGAATTAGTAAGCAAGCTACTACACACGGGACTAAGTTTCATAAGGAATGTGAAAGATATTTACTTAATGAAGACTTCGAGCCTAGCCTTTTATTTAGAGCTGTACGTCCCACCCTTGATAGGATACGTAGTGTTAAGTGTTTAGAAACTACATTATATAGTACTTACCTAGGTGTTGCAGGTACTGTGGATTGTATAGCTGAAATGGATGGAGACATCAGTGTCATTGATTTTAAAACTAGTAGAAAAACAAAAAAAGAGGAATGGATAGAAGATTACTTTATACAAGCAGCCTTCTATTTCTATGCATTTTATGAACGTACAAACATACTTCCAGCAAATACAAAAATCATTATCACAACTAATGAAGGGAAAATCCAAGAGTTCACACAATCAGCTAGAAACAATAAGTATTGGGTTGAACGACTTAAGACAAGAATCAGTTTATATCAATCAAAAAGACAGGAGAGTCAATATGGATAGCTTTATAGGTCCAACACAAGTAGAAAAAGTAATGGTAGACATTACAACTTATTGGGAGACTAGCAAAGCTCCTGAAAAAGAAAAAATAAGAATATTACAATTAGTAGAAGATTATTATAGAACAAGAAACTTAAATGATATGGATATTGTCATATCAAACTTATGTAAAAGTGTATTACAAAGCAAAGGTGTAAAGGATAATCCAGAACTAATATGATAGGATTAGATGAAAAAGATACATTGCCATCACAAACAGTAAAGAAAGGTACACTGTCTGACAGTGACTTTCAAATAAAAGTAAAACAATTACCAAAAGAGATAGAAGAAATTGTTGCAAAAGGTAAAGGTGTTAATTACATAGATGCAGTTATATATGTATGTGAGAAATATGGTTTAGAAGTAGAAGGCATGAAAGCTATGCTTCCTAGTAATATAAAAGAGAAGATAGAAAAAGATGCTTCTGATTTAAACATGTTAAAATATAAGGTGAATAGTCTTGTCTGATTGGTTTGCAAAAACAATGACTAAATTTTTTAGGTTTATAGCTGATACTTTTTTTGCGAAAAGATACGGTCATAGAGCTGTGGTATTAGAGACTATTGCTGGAGTTCCTGGTATAGTAGCAGGTGTATGGCTACATATGAAGTCACTTCGAAAGATGGAAGCAGGTCTTGGACCAAAAATAAGAGAAATGATAGCTGAAGCTGAAAATGAAAGAATGCATCTTATGATTTTTATTGATATTGCAAAACCAACTTGGTTAGAAAGATGGTTAGTATTATTTGCACAAGGTATCTTTCTTGTCTTTTACTTTTTTTTATTTGTATTCTTTCCAAAAACTGCACATCGTATGATACATTACTTTGAAGAAGAAGCAGTAAAATCTTACACACAATATTTACACATGGTAGATTCTGGCCAAGCAGAAAATATACCAGCAACTCCATTAGCTAAACAGTATTATAATTTAGATGACAACGCAAGATTAAAAGATATAATTATTAAGATAAGAGCTGATGAAGAGAAACATGCAAAAATTAACTATGAATACAGTTTATGATTGATTTTACTACAGTATTAGTACAAATGGGTGTTGCTAGTTTTGTGTTAGGAGCAGCTTTGTATTTTGTTTGGCTCACAAATAATTATAAATTATTCTTTGCTTGCTGTCTGACTTTTTTAGGCCTGATGGTAATTGCATATTCATGACAAAAACTGGATACGAAATCTACATAAAGTATCTTGCTCTTCAAAAGCATTTCAGTACAGATTATGATTACTTTAAATTTAATGGTAGAGTAAAAGCTGGTGTAGATGCATATAATAGAAGAAATGATGTATATGCATTTGAAAAACTATCTAAAATTATTTCAATGGATGACTTAGAAGATTTTCTTATTGCTCACTTTTTAGACAATCCAAAAGAATGGATTAAAAATATGAGTAGACCTACAATGGATGTTTATAAATCTAAAATGAGAAGAATGCCATCATTGTTTAAAGAAGACATGCATTATATTAAAGAGCATAGCCCATCACAAATGATGTCAGTAGCTCATGACAAAATACCTGATATTCATAATGCAGTAATTAAAAAAGATTTACAGATAGAAAGTATAATTCTATTAGATAATTTTTATCCATTTATAGATAAACATGATAAAGCAGTTGACATACCTTTTGTTTGGCCTGATTATATTAGGAAAGTCAAGAAGTATAAACCGTTTGTTTTATCTAAATTGGAGTATAAATATTATGAGGATATCGCAAGGGATATTCTTATATCAAGCTAGAATCTTGTTAAACTTATCTGAAACGAAAAATCGAAACGACGAAACGGAGGAAAATTATGTCATTTGATGATTATCTAAAAAACCGCTCAAGCCAATTTGAGCAACTTAAAACATCCCTACAAAAAAATACTGAGAAGAAAAGTTACGACGATGATCGTATCTGGAAAGCTCGTATGGGTAAAGACGGCACTGGTTATGCAGTTGTCAGATTCTTACCTGGTAAGGATGCCACAAAAACACCTTGGGTGACTATATACGATCATGGTTTCCAAGGACCTACTGGTAAATGGTACATTGAAAATTCTTTGACAACCATTAACCAAAATGACCCAGTGTCAGAATATAATTCCAAGTTATGGAATTCTGGTATTGAGGAAAATAAAGAAATAGCTCGTAAGCAGAAAAGACGTACATCTTATTATGCAAACGTTCTTGTTCTTAATGACCCACAAGAAACTTCTCATGAAGGTAAAGTTAAAATCTTTAAGTTTGGACAAAAAATCTTTGAAAAGATTATGGCGTCTATGCAGCCTGAGTTTGAAGATGAAACTCCAGTAAATCCATTTGATTTAATTGAAGGTGCAAACTTTAGAATTAAAATTAAAATGGTTGGTGGATATTGGAACTATGACTCTTCATCTTTTGAAAAGCCAGGTGCCATTGTTGAGGGTGAAGACAAGATGAAAGCTGTTTTCGAAGCACAACATGATGTTCATGATTTAGTTGCTGAAGACAAGTTCAAATCTTATGATGAACTTAAAACAAAACTAAATGAAGTGCTTGGTGAAACTGAAGTTTCTGCAGCAGTTAGTACAACTACCAAAGAGGTACCTACAGCTGAAACATCTTCAACTGAGTCTAATGATTTTCAAGAGGTTTTTGAATCAAAAACTGAGGAAGTCAAAAAAGAGGATGATGAAGATTTAGAAGATTACTTTAAATCTTTAGCTCAAGACTAACTTATAAGGGAGGGCTTATAAATTGTTATAAGCTCTTCTTTACCTTTTACTTTTATTTTATCCACTTCGATAGAGTCAATATTACTTAATAAGCTTTTAGTATATTGTGAGTATAATAATGGTATTACATTACCGTTGTCATCTTTGTAATTTCTTGTTTGTGCTTCTAGTCTAGCTGCTAAGTTAACAGCATCACCTATTACAGAATAATCTAATCTCATTTCACTACCCATATTACCAACAATACAAGTACCTGAATTTACTCCACTACCTATATTAATTTCTGGTAAACCTTTTGCTTTAAATTCTTTTTTAATCTCTTCAGTTTCTTGTGCACATTCAATAGCTGTTTTTACTGCCATTTCAGCATGATTGTCACAATCAAGTGGTGCATTCCAAAATGCCATAATACAATCACCCATATATTTGTCTATTGTACCACCATTCTTTAAAACAATTTTAGTCATTCTATCTAAGTAATCATTTATTACTTTGACTAATCCTTCCGGGTCATCATTATTTTTGTAATGTTCAGAAATAGGTGTAAATCCTACAATGTCCATAAATAAGAAACTCATATCTTTTCTATCACCACCTAATTTTATTTTATCAGGATTTTTCTGTAGTATAGCTACTTGCCTTGGGTCTAAATACTTTTCAAATTGTTTTCTTATTTGTTGTTTTAAATTAAATTCTAATATGAACCTATTGAATATAGAATGCATTGCAACAATAGTGAATGTAATTATAAACCAACTAATATCATATAACGTAAGTGATTGATTGAACATAAACACTACAAAGTAAACACTACCAATATAAACACCAATTGTAAATAAACCTATTAGCCAGTACGGTGCTATTCTTACAATTGCAATTAATAATGCTGCTATTAAAACACATAAAATCATTTCAATTAAAAAACTAGTATCATCTCTTTTAATATGAGTACCATCAATAATTGTTTGTAAACTTGATGCAATAATATAATGATTATATTGTTCACCTGCAGATGTAGCAACTAATGGTGACAAACCTTCTGCAGTTAAAGATACAATTACTGTTTTACCTTCTGTTAATGCAAATTCTAAATCATCATCTGCGATTGAGATACTATCAAATGTCTTATTATGATTAATCCAAATTCTAGCATTCCTATCAGTTTTTATTGTAGCAAAACCAGGAACTCTTACAGCAATGATACCATTTGCATCAGCTTTAACTTGATAAGATGGGTCACCTGTAATAGCTCTTATAGTTTCAATTGCCATTGCTGGAAATACATCATCACCAACTCTCATTAGTAAAGGTAATCTTCTAACTAATCCATCTATTTCTGGTGCTGTATTAATAACACCAACACCATTTGCTTCTAGTTCAGGTATAGGACCTAACATTCCGCCCCATGAAAATAAGAAAGGTAAAGGGTCACCGATTTTAGCTATTCCTCTAGGTACCGCATTTTTATTAGTTTGATTTGTACCAACTTGTGCTATTACTGTACCATATTGTAATGCTTCAGAAAATATTAAGTCTCCACCTTGTCTATCATTTTCAGAAAATAACATAGGGAATAATATCATACCAGCATTTGCTTGCCTTAACTTTATTATAAGTTCAGAATATATTTCTCTATTGAAAGGATATTGCCCATATTTTTCTATAGCTTTTTCATCTATCTCTACAATAACAATATCTTTTGAATAAGTTTTTTCTTGTGAATTTATAATTGTATCAAAACCTTTCAACCTTAATACTTCTTTTAAATATGGGTCTTGCCAACCATAAAACGTAATTGCTGCCAATGTAAGAAATGCTATTGTCCAATGTGTAAATATTTTTATCATTAGTTCTGTGTCACCGTTGCTGAACAACTTGGGTTAGTACAATTCTGGTCTAAGTGATAATTCTGTGCTGTTGAACTATCTTGTGTTAATGTAAGTGATGAACTATTACCAGTTAAATTTAAGTATGCATTGTGACTACCTGAGCCATCTTGATTTACATTAACTGTATGACTATCTCCTAAGTTGATGTCTAAAAAGTGATTTCCTGTACCTTGTTGCAATGTTGTGACATTATTACTATTGCCAATATCTATGAAGAGTATTTTATCACCAGTTTCTTTTTGCCATAAACTTAATACGTTATTATTACCATCTATATCTATGTCTGCAAAGTGTTCACCATTATTGTTTAGATGTTCTTGTTTTAAACTTAAAGTATTAGATGTACCAACAATATCCACAATTGCTCTTTGATTTTGATTTTGCCATATATCTATGTCATTTGAATTACCATTTACGTCAATACCAAGTATATTGTTATTACCATATTGCGCAATATCTAAATCTATATTATCACCAGTAATTACACTAGCGGCTGATAAGTTAGTACCTATCACTGCATTATTATCACCATCTTGTAAAATATCTAAATCAATACCACTGCCACTTTGTGTGACATAGATACTATTTGTAGTGCTTGTAGTATTCTTTGTATTTGTGACTGTTGTTTGTTGTGATGATGTAATGCCTGATAGAACTGATAGAGTTAAAGCAAAATGATCACTATTCATATCTAACCAACCACTTGTAGAGTTTAAACTTAAATTAGATAAACTATAATGAATATCCATATTGGCAGAACCTGTCCATTCATACCAGTTAATTTGTATTGGGTACCATTGTCCACCTACACCAGAAAATGAACCATTAGAGTTCCAATATCTTGGACCTTGTTGAGCCCAGTCAGATATTACTTTAGTATTATTGATGTTGACAATAAGGCCATCATCATTACGACCAGCAAAATATACTGTAGATGTTTGACCTGTGGTTCCTGGATGTTGCCAATAACCGGTAATAACTACCATTCTCTGATTACCACCATAATTATTATTATGAAGAACTATGTTTCCACTATTCCAGTTATAATTTAAACTGTCAATAGTACCAGTTCCTTGTGATGTACCTACATAAGCTGGATTAGTATTATTACAGGTAGACAGATATGTATAGTTATTATAACAAGGTGCTTCTACATAAGGTGCATAATGACTAATAGCAAACACCTCATAGTTTAATGAACCAGCTTCTGCCTTTTCATTAATTAAAAGAACAAGAAATAAAACACTAATTACTTTGATAAATGCGAATCTCATTTCCTTGTCCTCCCAATTCAAAGTCATATACTTCAAAATCTTCTTGTGTAAAACTTATAATATAACCATACTCTTTATCAAGTCTTAATTCAAAATATGTTGATGCACCTTCTCTTGCATATACCCAGTCCGGGTCTTCATCTAAAATTATAATACCTGTTTCAGGGTCTTTACCTAATCTTATACCATCAATGGAAGCTTCTTCTTGTTTTGTAAACTCACTTCTCATAGCTTTAGCAAGTTCTTTATTAATTTGTGCTAATACATCTACTAAAAAATTTTGTTCTAAAAAATCTATATCTAAACCTGTTGTCCAGGTATCATTGTCTATTTCTAATTCATCTACTTCTAAATCATTAAATTCTAAAAAGTCTATATCTAAAGCATTTGCAACTTCATTATATTCAGCTTTTTCTTGTTGGTCTACAATTTCTTGAGGTTTCTGTATTATCAATAAATTGCCAATCATATTTTCATCTAAATCTAAAATAACTGGCTTCATTGGTTTTGCTTCACCAGTTGTGACTACAGTTGCTTGAAAAGCTTGATTCATTATTACAAAACCAGCATCTGTTTCAACTTCAATTTCTCCTACATAACAATAACCCTTTGTATCGCATGACGGTAATAGGATTATTGTTGAACCACCAATCTCATCTACAGTCATAGTAAAATCAGTACCTCTTACACCTATGGTGGCAGTTGGTGTTTCAATGTTTACATTTTGAGCATAGTTCTTAGCAATTTGCCCTGATGCATAACGCACGGTACCTAATGTCGCTTTAATAGAGAGAGAACCCATGTTATTAGCTGGGTCATATACAAACTCATCAATTATAAGTTTTGAATGTTCTGTGACATCTACGCGAGTGTCGTCAATAAAGGATATAGCTGTTTTACCATTCCCTGTCTTAACGACATCATAAGAAAATACATTTAATCCTTCGATTGATATATTCTCTTCACCACTTTGTTCTATAACAGCATTGCCTTCTTGGAGAATTACATCTCCTATAGATTGTCCATATACTTCTTTACCATAAAAAAGTAAAAACACAATACCTATTAAAAAGGCAATAACTCTTATTAGAGCACGCATTAGTCTGTTTGACTTATATCGATATCGTGGCCATTACCAATAGTAGTCAAGTTTATAATGGCATCATTAATACCACTTTGAACTATATCTACATCAGCTGTACCGCCGGTATGAGAATGGATTAATGTATGGCCATTAATATCTCCATTTCCATCTATATCAATCAACCAGTTATTTGTATCTCCATTTACAGATAATGTTAAGATTGCAGATGTACCATCAACAGTAGCGGCTATAACGTTTGAATCAGAACCACTGGCTCCAGTTATAGTCACTCCACCGTTTGCAGCATCAGCAGTCTGACCAATATCGATATCTAAATCGTTACTGGAACCCACCATTGTTATGCTAGATGTGACTGTTGCACATGAGGAATTGTTCCCAGTGCTATCACAGTTAAAGTCAATATTGTTGCTACCACCCGTGACATTAAATGTTCCAGTGTATGTAGCACCGTTAACATCAAATGTAAGGACGTTAGAGTTTCCTACCTGGTCAATATCAATAGTAGATGTAGCACCTACAACTGATGATGATGTGGTAGAATTACCAACAGTATTGTTTTGTCCATCTTGAGTAATATCTAAGTCAAGTGTATTACCACTTTGTGTGACGTAAATATCATTCGCCCATAATGTACCTGTAAACAAGATAGATAATAATATAAGGTTAATGAATTGTTTCATCGTTTTTATCCTCCTTCATTTTCCACAGACCTTGGTCTGTTCCTTGTTTGATTACTTCAATTACGCAATACTCTATTGCGGATCGTATTGCGTAATTTACTGGCTCATTCATTGCAACACCGCTTTCTATTTCTAAAGCCTTAGTTCCCATGTCTAAGAATCTAAAAACATCAGTTCCTGAACGATGACTAGCTATAGTTTTAGTACCTGAAACGGTAAGTAAAACTTCTCCAGTCTGAACAGCAACTACTCTCATAGCGACAGTGACTTGGTCTACCCGATATTCTTCAGATATTCCAATGCCAAAGTATCTTGCACCGTTGCCGCCTGATTCTATATTAGTATCATAAGCAACAACACCACCTTCTAATATTAAGCCTGCAAATATTAAAGGTTTAAGTGAATTCTTGTTAGCATCATTTCCATCATATGCTTCTCTTGTACTTCTTATAAGTTGTCTTTCTTTTATTACATTATCCAATCCCATTCTTTCAACAACCTTAAACCAAGTACCATCTCCTGCTTCTTTTAAAGCTTGTATTACCCACACATCCACACCTTGTGATATTGCTGTTGATAGCTGTGAAAATTTATCACTAGGTTTTCTTTGTCCTGTTTCGTCTAAAAATGAATACACTGCAATAGTAATAACTTCACCATCTAATGCTGGTAAGTTTACTAATAATTCTGATGTGGGTGTAGCATGCTGCTGAGGTGGCAGGTCTTTATAATAGTCTATTTTATCAGGTGTGCTGACGCATCCTGTGATAACTATAGTCAATATTAATGCTAAGAGTGTCTTCATATAAGTTCATTTTTTTCTATTAGAATAGAAAGTCTCCAATGGGCACGGTGATCGTTGTGACATTTCCGGTCTCATCTGTGACTGTCAAACTAATAGTTTCTGTTGTATCATCTCTTACCCAGTATATTGTGGCTCCTTCTACTAAAGCAGTACCAGAAGTTTCACATGTTATTTCAGATGTGTTGATACAATTTGTACCAAACATATTATCAACTAATTGTTTAGATAAATTAGCATAAATACGTGATTCAACATTCTTAATGAACTTATTAATTGTTGTGTTATCAATTTCTCTCTGAGCAGAAGCATCGGCTGACTTTTGGTCTTTATCAACATCTCTTTTACGTGAGTAATTAAGTTGCTCAATAGATAAGACATGGGACGAGTAGCCTTGCTTTGAAAATGCTGGATTGCCAAACTGAAAGTTAAGCTCACTAGCTGAGGAAATTGTTGAGAGGGCTGCCAACGTCACCGCAAATAACATAACAACCCAAGTTCGCAGCACACTGTTTATAAGATGTGCTTTCATAGTCTATTTATTATTTTTCTGTTGCTTTTCTTTTTCTTGTAGTTGAATCACTGCATCTAATTTAGAACGTAATCTAATAATATCATTGTCCAACATTCTTATTCTATCTAACAATTTAATTAAAACTACATGAGTCTGACCTAGTGATGGTTTGATTTGTTTAGTTGTATAATTGTATATCCAATATATGAAATAACCAGCAGCAATAAAACCTAAAGTGGGTACTCCATAATTGTTAATTATTTCTATGATTATTTCTGGTTTCATTAATCTCTTCTTGCATCTTTCTTCCCGTCCGCACGTGAGATACGTTCTTCATCAGGCTTTAAGTTTAAAGCATGAGAAATTTGTATATCTAACTTAATCATATCATTGTTCATGGTTTCAACACGGTTATCTAATTGTGTGATAATTGAATGTAATGTTTTAGCTTGACCAACAACTGAACTGAGAATGTACTTTATAATAATGTATATGAATATACCCATTGCAATTGCGGCGGCAATTGTGGGACCCAATTCCAATAACAGTTCTAATAAAGCCTTCATATTATCCAGTTTTTATTGGGCTACGACCGATTACTTTTTTTCTATATGTACCATCTGGCATTTGTTCTAAAACGTCATCAGGTACTTCTATCTTAGCACCATCGCTATCATATTCAACTGGACCGCCCATTTCATCAGCCAGTTGTGCATAAAAGTCTGGAGTTTCATCTATAAACTCTTTAAGCGATTTTTGAGATACCTCTTTTTTAGTTCCTATTAAATTATAATAGTGGTCTTTCTCATAATCCCTATCAACTTCAGCATCGGGAACTATCGGTTGAATTACTTCTTCAGTTTTTTTTTCTGCTAACTCGTTAAGAGTTGGCTCTGGTTCTGGAGAGGGTGGTATTGGAGTTGGTCTTTTTGGACGCTCTCTTTTAATAATATCATTCCATGCTATTAATAACGCTACCGCTAAAGGATCGAATACAATAACTAAAATAATAATTACCCATCTAACAGCGTCTTCAAGAAGTCCTCTATCAACATCTCCATAGATAAGTTCCGCAATATATTTAATCGGACCAACTTCTGCTTCTAACTTTCTATACTCTTTTTCATATACAAGTTGTTCAGTTTTTAGTTCATCCTGTAATAACTGTTCAGCATCTATTTTACTTTCTAATTCTTCTATCTTTCCATCAATATTTTCTGTCTTTGTTTCTGACTGTACTCTATATGCTTTGATAGTGTCTTGTAAATCTTTTATTTCATCTTTATATTTCTTATCAATATTTGCTAATTCTTTTTTTAGTTCAACATTTGCAGCATCTACTTGTTCTCTTTTAGCAGCACCTGAACCAAACCCTGTGACTGTTTCATTAATTGTTTTTAATTTTTGATTGTAAGCATCATTGGCAGCTTTCTTTTCTTTTTCAATTCTATCATATAACTTATCTAATTGTTGTTGTTCATTTCCTATTTGTATATCTACTCTTTCACTATTAGGTGTTAACAATCTTTTAATTTCTTCATCCCACCTATCAATTTTAGATTCTGACCTTATTACTTTTTCTTCAATAGAGTCAACTAAGGCTATTTGTTCTATTGACATGGATGATTGCTCAACATGAGCTTTTGATAAGAATCCAAATATACCAAGTGATGTAATAAACATTAATAGACCTATTGCAATTATCAAATAGGTTTTTAACATCCATTTAGTTTCAGTCCAATACTGATGCAGATAAACTACACTTACTAGTTTACCTACTTCTAACGCAGCACCCATTACTATAATAGGTATCACTGCTGCCGCGAAGATAGTAGCCAATCCATATATTGAATAGTAGGCTGCAATCGCGGAAATTGTTAAGGCTACAGGAAGTAGCATCCATTTCATCATAATGTATTTATAGCATAAATCCATTTGATATTGCACTCTTAGAGAATTTTAAAAAAAATGTTGTGATGGGTATAATCTATTCGTATGTTAAATTTTTTATTACATATGTTTAATTACGAAAGTAAGGAGGGCCAAATGGCTAATCGTAAAACTCAAGAGCAAAAAGTAATTGATGCTCTTTCCGGAGGTGCTGAATTAACTGCCGCTCAAATGAGAGACAGGTTTAATTTAGTAAACCCAACTGCTGTAGTGACAAACCTTAGACAAAAAGGTTTTGCTATTTACGGCAACAAACCTGCTAAATCTAGCAGAAGCAGAGTGACAAGGTATCGTATGGGTACCCCTACTCGTGCAGTTGTAGCAGCAGGCTACAAAGCAATTGCTCAAGGCTTAATTTAGTCTTTAGTTAGCTAACTAAAGGGAGCTTCGGCTCCCTTTTTTTATAGGAGAATATATGAAAAAAAATTATTATGATATTATAATGAATGATAGAGTAAACGCTCTAAAAGATTTACCATTCCAAGTAAAGTTTATGTCTATGCAAATACTTGCATGGATGTGGTCTGCTGTATTTGGGATTTATATTATAGAAAGCATCTATGCTTTTGGTATATCTGCATTAGCTCATGCTTTGTTTATTACTATGACTGTACTAACAGCTTTATATTTCAAACAAATCCAGAAACAAAAAGTTGATGGTATTCTTACAAGAGGTAAAGGGGGAGAACACGAATAATGGGAAAACATTTAAAAACATCTATGGATGAAAAAGTTATAGATTACTTAGCAATAGAAGTCTATAAGCTTGACCCTGAAAATCCAGTCTTAAAAAAGTTTCTAAAGATGGATAATTTTGAAGGTACTGAATTAACAAAAACTATAAGAGAGTTTAAAAAGACTGGTAAACATCCAGACCATTACAATACTGATGGTACATGGAAACATGATAGTGGCCGTATTACTTATGAAGACTTTTGCAAGGATTAAAAAAAAGTAAATAGATGGTATAACTATAATAACTTGGTGAGCTACTTTGCTCCAAACAATAAACTCACCTTAATAAACTGATATAAAGGAGAAAGAATATGTCAAAAATAAAAGTAGGAATCATTGGAATTGGTTCCTGTGCCAAAAGCCTAGTTGAAGGCATTCAATACTACAACGAAAATCCAGAAGATAAAGTCGGTCTTATGTACGAAGATATCGGTGGATATGGAACTAAAGATATCGAATTTGTCTTAGGATTTGATATTGATGTAAGAAAAGTAAACAAACCATTAGCTGAAGCTTTAAGAGCTGCACCAAATTGTTCAATGAATCATGTTAGTTCAATTTATACAAATGGTGATAGTAATTCTAGTTGTGTAAAATCTAAAGCAATGGTTTATTCAGCACCAGAACTAGATGGGATAGCACCTCACATGCATGATTATCCTGATGAAGTCACATTTGTAAATGGTGCAATACCAGCAGAATCATTTGAAAGAACTGTAGAGTTAATAAAGTATCATGATGTAGATGTTCTTATTAATTATTTACCAGTGGGTTCTGAAGATGCTACAAAATATTGGATTGATGTTGCATTAGATGCAGGTGTTAATTTTGTTAATTGTATACCTACATTAATATCTACTGAAGAAGCTATGGCAACTGAACAAAGATTTATAGATGCAGGTTTAACAATTGTTGGAAGTGATATGCGTTCAGCTTGGGGAGCATCTCGTATGTCAGAAGTATTACAAGGTGCAATGCTTGATTCTGGTTTACAGGTCACACAACACATTCAAATGAATATGGCAGCTGGTTCTACACAAGGTCAAGAAACTATACGTACGGGACGTACAGCAAATACAGACTTTTTGAATATGGCTAAACAAGATAGATTAAAATCTAAACATATTTCTAAAGAAAATGTTTTAAAAGGTCAGAATATTGTAAGGGATGAAACAACAGCAGGTATGACACTATTTGCTGGTCCATCTTTAACAGTACAACAAAAACCAGGTGGTGAATACATTCCATCAGATAATAAGATAGCAAACTTTGATATAGTTGCTTATGGATTTGGTGGTGCAAGGTATGAAATGTCAGCTAGGTTATCAGTTCAAGATAGTCCAAACTCTGGTGGTGTTGTAGTATCAGCCATTAGGTTCTGTAGAGTTGCTAATGAAATGGGTATTGTTGGTTATCTAAGAGGTCCAAGTGCATGGACACAGAAATCTCCACCAGTACAATTAAAAACTGATGTTGCAAAAGCTGAATGTGATGCTTTAGCAGAAAGAAAATTTACTGAAATGACTACAGCTCAAATAAAAGATAATAGACCTAAAGCAAAAGACTTACCACATACATTTCAAGCTGGAAAGACTGATTATGAAAATTAATACTTTTGATATTGATGGTGTTATAGACTTTGGTGATACGTACACGGGTGTACGGCCGTGTGCAAATGATATTATTATTACAGGTAGGTCTGTACATAGTGAAAGAGAAGCTACTGAAAAAATGCTTCATGCCCGCGGCATAAATAATATGTTATTTATGAATGACTTGCGAAAAGATGACCCTGAGTACGGCCGTGAAGCTAGTGGAAGGTTCAAAGCAAAAATGATTACAATGTTAAAGAAACAAGGTTATGATATTGGTATGCATTTTGAAGATGATGAAATACAAATCAAAGAAATTAAAAAAGAACATCCTGAATTACATATTGTACACTTGGTAAGACAAGACGGTATACATCCTTATGAATAAACTATTAGAAAAAAGAAACGAAAATAACTTTCTAATATTTAATGAGTGGGTCAAAGAGTTCTTTAAAAGAGAATACCTAAGAGACTTTGGTGACCTAAATGATTATACACCCAGCCATGTTGCAATGAGAGAAGAAGTAAAGTATTGGAATCCTAATAGGTCTAAACATGCTGAAGTACATTGGTTAGAGAACTATGTGTTTGGTAGAGATGATATTAGTCTTAGAAACAAAATACTAAATGCAATGGCAGTTAAATTTGTAGGTATGCCAACACTTACATTAGTTGCTAGTAATTCAGCTGATTATAGTAATATTATAGACTTTGATAGATATGAAAAAGAAACAATATACAGACTTTTCATACAAAAAAATCTAAATGAAAATAAACATAAACTAGCTGTGTGGGGTTCAACACAACTACAAACATCATTACAAACTGCAGCAAGAAATTATTGTAGAAGAACATACAATAACCCTGAGAAAAAGTTTCAATTATCAGATATGATTGACTGGATGTGTCATTTAGATAGACTTGGTTTATCTAGGACTGTGACAGACCAACAATCTACACTTGGTACTGTTTGTGAACACTTAAAACAGCATAGAGGTATTGGTCCATATTTTTCTTATCATCCACCATGCAATTTTAGTAGAGCTGATGAATTACCATGTATTGATGAAGATGATGAGTATTGTTTAGTAGGGCCAGGTGCAAAAAGAGGTTTAGAATTTGTATTTCCAGATGTAAAATTTAGCAACAATGATATTATGGAAGAATATATTTTAGCTGTAAGAGATAATCAACATGAATTTTTTGAATTTAAAAATGATACTGAACATGATTATTATAGAAACAATTTAGAGCGTGGTGGCAATTTAACTACCTTTGGTACAGAAATTACTTTTTGTCAGTTTAATGTATTTCTTAGTATAAAAGATAATGAAAGAGCACAACAAAAAAGAATTGTACCATTAACATTTGATAGTTTTGAAACCATAGCAGAAAATTTAAACAAAGAAATGAATAAACCAACATTAGAGGCTTTTGTATGATAGACTTTTTCTTTGTATTATTAATTATTCTTGGCTGTTTTAGTTTTTGTATTTTAGGACTATCTGGTAGATTACATTGGAAGAAAAAAAATAAAGGTAAGGGTGATGGAGGCTGGTAATATACTTAATTGCCCATTTATTCCTGTGGCAAAAAGAATAGCATCTCATAGAGGTGCTCAAGGTGTTATGTATGGTGACATGATTAAACAAGCTTATGGACAGTGTGATGTAAACTACGGTGGTGAAATACAAGAACATAATGATTATGACACAATGTGGGTATATCATGGTAATGATTTTAGTGGAGGACTAAATATGTTTGGTGGTGTATATGGGTTTCCTTATGTACAAAACACTGTTAACTTTTCTAAGTTCAAAGGGAAGATAAAATCTATTGCTATTGATTTTCCACCTTACCATGAATGGATTAAAGATAAATTATCTAAAGCTAAAAAAGACCCACAACCAGAATGGGCAAATGTAGATTTAGATAATTTAGAAAGAATGCATAAAGAAGCTGAAACTATAATACATCCAAATCAAACTAACAAATTAGTTATAGGTGATTCACATTCTATTTGTATGTATAGACCTGGATGGACTATAAAAAGTATACCATTTAAAACACTCAATGGTATATTAAATGAGGGAATAGCTAATTACATTCCAGATGAAGGTTTAAACTATAATGAAATAGAATTATACTTTGGCAATATTGATATAAGACATCATATTTGTAGAATGGATATTGATGTAAAAGAATTAGCTGATAGATATATTGAACAAGCAAAACAATTAGATGCAAAGATATATGAATTGTTGCCTATTGAAAATGAATCTAGAAAATTACCACAATCAGGTTATTATAAAGGACAACCATTCTGGGGTACATGGCAAGAAAGAACTGATGCAAGAAATGAATTTAATGATTATATTGATAGCAAATATAGTATTATTAGATGGACTGATAAATTACTAAATAGTAAAGGTGAATTAGATTTTGATTGTATGGAAAAACCTAAGTCAATACATTTAAGCAGAGAATACTATCCACATTGGAATGGTGTAGAATCAGATGCAATGTCACAAAGTTTGGAGGGTTTCTTTGGATAATTTTACTTATGCAAGTATTGTGCCTCTTATAGGCGGTGAAACAATAGCAATGGAAAATGTTTTTGGTAAAAGACCTGAACATATTATGAGTTATTCAGGTTTCCAAGCTAATGAAGAACATTTGCTTAACCATTATAATAATGAAGTACCATATCATATTTTAGATGAAGGTAATCCTAAACCTAGTAAAGTGAATGTAGTAAATACTGTATGTCCATGTGCTGGTTTATCATCATTGTCACCACAAGCAAGTAGTGAGAATCATAATAATGATTGGATGAAAAAATCTACTGATTATGTTTTAAGTACTATGCAACCAGATGTTTTGTGGGGAGAGAATGCACCGAGGTTAGCATCTAAAATGGGTAGACCTGTAGTAGCTGAATTAAGAAAAATGGCTGATAAGTATGGTTATACATTTAGTATCTATCAAACAAAATCTATATTGCATGGATTAAGTCAAGTAAGAGATAGAACATTTTATTTCTTTTGGAAAGGTGATAAAGTACCTGTTATAGATTGGATTCATGAACCACATGAAAAAATAGAGGATGCAATACGTAATGTTAAGTTATGTCCTGCTGATCCAATGAGTACTATACTTACAAATGAAAGAAAACCAACTGGCAATCCATTTTATAAGTATTGTTTAGAAGAACTTGAAGGTGGTATTACACATTCAGAATTTCAAGATAAAATAGAAAAATCTACTAATCCTTTAGACCATATTGAAAAACATACTAACTATAAAGTAGTTGGTGAATGGATGAAGAAGAATGGTTATGAAGGTGAATCAAAAAAATGTGAACGTATGTATGAAAAGTTAAAGTCAGGTGGTAATATAATGAGAAAAACTACTGAGATACCTAAAGATTACATTGGTGCTTTTGTAGGTCATATGCCAAGTTCACTTACACACCCAGATGAAGATAGATACTTATATGTAAGAGAAGCTTTATCTATGATGAGAATGCCAGAAGACTTTCAATTGTTGAATCCTAAAAGGTCACTTAATCATATATGTCAAAATGTACCTGTCACAACAGCTGAACATGCAGCAAGAGGTGTAAAAGCATTCCTTGAGGGAAGACTAGATAATAGAATGCTTGATACAAATTTTTTACTTCAAAATAATAAAGCACAAAAATTAGATTACCAATCTAATACTTCACTGGAGGAGTTCTTTGGCTAAGGTACTTATCACAGGTGGATATGGTCTAGTTGGTCATAGGGTTTGTGCTGAGCTAATGTCTGACAGTGATGTTAAACATGAAGTAGTTGTAGTTGATAACTATAATGACTATGGTGTCATACCTGAAAATGAAATGGAGTATACTTATAGAGCTAGAAAAGCTGTAATAGGTCATGTAAAAGATTACAATGTTGATATATGTTCTCATGATTTTGATGCTGTATTAGTAAAAGAAAAACCTGATATAGTGATACACTTAGCTTCATATCCAAGACAAGCAGTTGTAAATAAAAATCCACAACTAGCATCTCAAGTAATTATAGGTGGAACAATTAATGTAATTGAATCCTGTAAAAGACATAATGTTAAAAGAATTGTATTAGCATCTAGTAGTATGGTATATGGAGAATTTGATGATGGTCAAAAAGAATCTGCCATTTGTAAACCGCAAGGTACTTACGCAATAGCCAAACTAGCATGTGAACACTTAGTAAAAGACAGTGGGCTGGATTATACAATTGTAAGACCATCAGCAATTTATGGTGAATTAGATGTTAAAGATAGAGTCATAAGTATATTTTTAATTAAGGCTATGTGTAATTAGACTCTCAAAGTAAATGGTGAGAATGAAAAGTTAGATTTTACTTATGTAGGAGATGTAGCAAAAGGTATGGCACAAATTATTAATAGTGATAAAACAATTAATGAAACTTTTAATCTTACAAAGAGTCATTCATGGACATTATATAGAGCTGCTCAAATTGCCGTAAGTCTTGCCCAGTCAGGTTATATTGAAGTGGGAGATAAACATCCTGACTTTCCAAGTCGTGGTTCACTAGATATTACAAAGGCTAAAAAAGCATTTGACTTTTCCCCACGTGTAGACGTGGATGATGGATTTAGACTGTATTACCATTGGTTAAAAAATAGCCAATTCTGGTATAATTATATTACTGAAAGGAAAAAACTATGAGCAATCACATTAACGATATGAAAGTAGGCAAAGTAGTCGTCTTTGGATTACCTGGTGCTTTCACACCTACCTGTTCTTCAACTCACCTGCCTGGATATGAAGAAAAATATGATCAAATAATAGAAGCCGGTGCAAGAGAAGTTTACTGTGTATCAGTAAATGATTCTTTTGTTATGGATGCTTGGGCAAAAGACTTAGGTATTAGTAAAGTAAAAATGGTACCAGACGGAAATCTAGAATTCACTGACAAAATGAATATGAGAGTTTCAAAATCTAATATAGGTTTTGGTGATAGGTCTTGGAGATATTCAGTTGTTTTGCAAGATGGTGTTATAACAAAGTTATTTGAAGAAGAAGGTAAAGCCAATAATTTTGAGGGTGACCCATTTAAAGTATCTGGTGCAGATAATATGTTGTCATTTTTAAAAGGAGAATAAATGGGACAATATGAAAATGAGGCCATGCCTCAGAAGGTAGTTATATACAGTAAACCCAACTGTGGATATTGTATCTCTGCAAAAAATATGTGTGAAACAAAAGGTATTAATTATGAATATCTTATGTTAGATGAAGATTATACTTTTGATAAGTTTCAAGAGGAGTTTCCTAGTGCTAGAACTTTTCCACAAATAATATGTGATGATAAAAAAGTTGGAGGATTTCATGAATTTCAGCAAGTAATTGGTGGAGGATAATGAATACCATAGAAGCAGCTGATAAAAAATTTAATAACTGGGTTGGTAAAAAACATACTTCTAACTGGAAGAATATAGACCAAGAGTGGATACAACTCTATGCCGGTCTTATGGGTGATGACCAACCTATCCATGTTGATGAAACTTATGCAAAGGCTACACCTTATGGAGGTATCATTGCACATGGATTTCTAATATTAGGTTTACTACCAGCATTTTCATATGAATTAGTACCACCATTTGCAGGACAAGTATTTGCTATGAATGTTGGTGTTGAGAATCTAAGAAATAGAAACTATGTAAAAGCTGGTTCAAATGTAAGAGCACACTTTACTTTAGAATCATATAAGAAAATTGGTAAACGTTTTAGAACTAATATTGCAATTGAAATAGAGATTGAAGGAGAGAAAAAACCAGCTCTTACTTGCAATTGGATCAACATGCATTACTTTGCATAACCTTGCTTTTTTATGGGCCATTGTAATATCAATTACTTAAACTATACCTAACCTTGAAATTTCATGTTGTTTTTTTGTTTACAATGGACAAAAAGCATGATAGAATGAAGGTAATTTAACAAGGAGAACTGTATGCCAAAATACACAAAAGAAAACAAAACGGAATTATTATACCAACCATTCCAAAAACTTAAAACCAAAAAATCAAAAATCAAATTTTTGGAAACATTGCTTCAAGAAAGAATAGACAATCCTGAAAACTTCAGGGGTTTAAAACTAACTCAAAAACAAATCAAAAATCTTATCAAAAGGTGGCAAGAAAAAGCCACCACCAAAGAGTCGGAAAAGGATTCTCCTACTCTGGCAGATATGAAATAAATATAGGAGATATATATGACAAAAAGCATTATATTACTTGTAGCGTTTTTAGCACTTGTACTATTCATCTTATCAACAGTGGCTGGTATATGATAGTAGATTATAAAGAGTATAAAGACCAAGTTAATTCTAGAGAAGATATTTTAGTAGGTGAGCAAAGAGCTTATATAAGGTATCTCAATTCCCACAAAAAGAAACACTCCATGAATCGTATGGCACTTAGCCGTGATACAGAAACCGGTAAAGTGTATAAAGCTGAAAGAGCTTGGTTAAGAAATAAATGGGTCCAGGTTAAAAATAAAGACTATGATTCTCTTAAAGAGATGCAAAAGAGATGTAATCAAATCACTAGGTCTCAAACTTATAAAAAGATAGATAAAAAAGGTGGCCATAAAGTTAAATTGCGTGAGAAATCTAACTATCACGGTAGAGGCTGTCATGGGTGGGCACATACATATGAAATTACTTTAGACAAAATAAATGGTTTCAATGAGTATACTTTAATCCATGAACTAGCACACACGGCGGGAGAAATGCATCATGGTAGAGAATTTAGAAATGCTTTACTTAGTCTTGTATCTGTCTTTATGGGTTCCAAAGCTGGTAAAGAACTAAAGAAAGAGTTCAAAGTTAGAAAGCTAAAGTTAGGTTCACATCCCAATCCATACACTTTTGAACGTTGGTCAGCCGCTAGAGAAAAAATGGCTGCAATGAGGTCAAAGTTATAATTGTATAACATCTGGTTATACATTGAAAAAAAGTGTTTACAATCGACCAAAATCGTGATAGAATGTTCTTATAAATTAATAAAAACGAGGCAAAATGCGAAAAGAAACTAAATATCCAAAAACAAAAGAGCAATTAGAAACTCAAGTAGTTGAGATTGCAGGTAGGGAGTATAAAAGAATGGGAGAGTTCTTTGACTTCTGTTTTAACACAACTGATAATGCAGTTGAAAAATACGAAAATGATTTCTATATCGATGGTGATATAGTATTATGGAAATCGAATGATAGAGAACCATTTGGTGATTTATTGTTAGACTTTTATGAAGCAGGTCTTATTACTTGGAGACAGGTAGTTAGAACATGTGAAAAGAAAGAAAAAGAAACCGATGAGTTTTGGGAAAATGTTTTCTCAGCTCAAGACATGAAGGAGGCATCATAATGTCACACCCAGTAAATGATACAGTAGCAGACCAAGTACTTGACGAGTACTATAATATGTCTGCTCATGAGAAATCACTCTATCTCTTAAAGAACAAACTTACTGTTTTAGAAGAAGAGAGTATGGAGAATATTATCGTCCTCCACATGTACGATAAAAGATTTGAACAATCAGTATAATATTAATATAATCAAATAAAGGAGCACCAATATGTTATTTGAAACATTACAAAGAGTCATCGAAGATAATTGTTATGATGACGAAAAAATAATCAGAGTTCAAGGAGTACGAGATGGTAAAGAATACGTTCTTTATGAAGCGTGGTCCAGTGACGGAGAACTTGTCTTATCTGTAGCTGAAAAAGGAAGCAATGACTATAATAGAGTTGTGGATGAGCATACTAAAAAGCAAGCTCAAGAAAAATATAAAGAAAAAATAAATGAGTTTGAAAATATCATGTATAAAATTTGGGAGTTAGTAGACCATAGTGATCCAATACATGATAAGGTTGATGAAGCAGTCAGAAATCTTGAACATGAAACTGATTGGATAAATTCTTTTCAAGATGTAGAAGACACTCTTAGAATAAACAAAGGCAAGATCGATTTTCTAAATGAAACACTTGCTAATTCTGAAAAATTAAATGCAGGATATGCATCATGATTTTACTCTCGGGTCCATGTCAACATGAGTCAGTGGAACACAGTGACTTTATGTATAAAGAAATAGCTTCAACTATAGATATGGTTGGCTTAAAAAGAAAAGATGAACATTATTTTAAAGCATCTTTTGATAAAGCAAATCGTAGTTCAATACAAGGTAAAAGAGGTGTTGGATTGGAACAAACACTAGCTGATTTTGAACAATTGAAACGTCAAAATCCTTTTATGAAAATTATTACTGATGTACATGAATGTTGGCAAGTTGAAGTCATAGCTGAAGTAGTTGATGCAATTCAAATACCAGCATTTTTATGTAGGCAAACTGATTTATTAGTAGAAGCTGGTAAGACAGGATTACCTGTGAATATAAAAAAAGGACAATTCTTATCTTATGAAGAAGTACCAGGTGTACTTTCTAAAATGGACCCTGACGGTGAAGTATGGATTACTGAAAGAGGTACAACATTTGGTTATAATAATCTAGTTGTAGACTTTAGAGGATTAGAATATATGAAACAATTTAAAGATGATAATCCTAATTTCAAAGTTATATTTGATGCAACACATTCAGTTCAACAACCAGGAGCTGGCAACGGCAAAAGTTTAGGTAAAAGAGAATTTGTAGCACCTTTATCCAGAGCTGCTGCAGCAGTAGGTGTTGATGGTTTTTTTCATGAGGTACATGATGCTCCTGATAGAGCACCATCAGACGGACCTAATATGTTAACACCAGGACAATATCATAATATACTAGAACAAATTTTAAATGTCGGTCATTAGTGAAAGCAACTCAACTCAGAGAAACTGGAATCTAGATAAAAAGATACCTTTAAATGTGTATGAGGAAATATATGAAGCTCTCATAGGTGCACCTTCAAAACAAAACTTACCGTACTATAAAGTTCATATCATACAAAATAGAGACTTGCTTGAAAAAATACATGCAAACACTATGGGTTATTTTGATGAGCAAGGAATCATAAGACCTAATGACCAAGTGCTTGCTAACATGGTAATCGCTTTTGAAGCATATGAACAGGACAATATTAAGTTCTATGCAGATATGGATGAAGAGCAGTATAATTATGTAGTGAAAAGAGACCAACAAATGGCAGTAGGTATAGCAAGTGGATATGTAAATCTTATTGCACATCAAAATGGTTTAAAAACTGGCTATTGTGCATGTTATCAAGATGGTCATTTAAAAACTTTATTAAATGCTGATAATGATATTATCTCATTACTAGGTGTAGGTTATCCTGATACTAGTAAAGATAAAAATGATTCTCATATTGGTGATTACAAGTATCTACCACAGCCACCAAAAAGAATTAAGGTGGTACATAAATAATGTCAACACAACACGAACAAATGATAATTGCTGATAGTCTTAATTATGAAGTAAGAAACTTTCGTAAAAAAACTCAGTATTCTTGGAATTGGTCTTGTCAAGTTTGTGGTGATAGTGCTACAAACCAACGCAAGGCTAGGTTCTGGGTAGATGCTAAAGAAGGTTCTTTAGTTTGTCATTGTTTCAATTGTGGATATAGTTCTGGATTTATTGGATATATAAAAGACTATCATCCTACTCACTATGAGAGATTTAAAAAAGATACAGTACAAATAAATGCTCCTGTCAATTTTGACCTTGATGGGTTATTTACTAAAAAAGGTATTGAAAAAGATGACCTTGCAAAACTATTTTTTGTTGATAAGTATTCTGATCCAAAGCAATGGGCAAAAATACTTATGGACAAAAAAATCAGACTATCTAGGTATAATCTAGATATATTAATTAACTTACACAAAGAGCACCATGCAAAAAGAATCAGTTAAAGTACTTAATGAATGTATTGATTTACAACTAGCTAAATCTAAAGACTATCAAAATCCAAAATCAAATATTAAACAAGCTATGCATTATAGACGTGGCGTTGATACTATACATGATATGATACATCAAAAGCTTTTGCGTGCACAGTCATTACTAGAAGCTGATGGTGATGTAAAGTTTGAATCACTAGAAGATACATATAAAGATATGATTAACTATTGCTCATTTGCTGTATCATATATGAGAGGAAAAATGGATGGACAATAAACAAACATTAAGAATAGAAATACTAGAAGAAGAAATCAAATATTTCGAAACATTAATAGAACCACATGATTGTGGTTTCATACATACTACTATATCTTTTTTAAAAGATAGAATTGAAAACTTAAAAGGTAATAAAGATGGCTGGCCATTCAAAAAATAAGATAGAATATAAGTTCAATGAAAAGAATCTTATAGATGATTTACAAAGCTATATTGACAAAACATATAGTGGACATTATTCTAAAAATAAATTTCAAAGCACAGAATTTATTATTGATTGTGGCCATGGTATGGGTTTTTCACTTGGCAATGTATTAAAGTATGCACAAAGGTATGGTAAAAAAGACGGTAAGAATAGAGCTGATATATTAAAGATATTACATTATGCTTTGATAGCTTTACACCAACATGATTTGGACATTGATGAAATAAAACAAAACGTAAAGAATATACCTTTAGAAAAAATGGGAATGAGAGGCTAAAAGATGAGTATCTTTAAAGACATGAATAATATGCATATGAAGTATATGGTGCCAGTTGTGGTCAACCGTATGAATCCAGATATGCTACAAAAGTTTATAGCATTTAGACTTGAATGCTGCCAAGAAGAATTAGATGAAACTAAAAATGCATTGGACAATAGAGACAAAGAAGAAATTGTTGATGGTCTTATTGACCTTATCGTATTTGCTGCTGGCACACTTGATATACTTAAAGTTGATGGTCAAAAAGCCTGGGAAGAAGTATACAAAGCAAATATGAATAAGCAAGTTGGCATTAAACCAGAACGTCCTAATCCTTATGGATTACCAGACTTAATTAAACCAGATAATTGGGAGGCACCTACTCATGGCGAAAATACTGGAATTCTCGGCAAAGTCTTTAGCAAAGACTGATTTACACCCTAAAGTTTCTGATGTAAAGTCTCACTTTATAAGTGAACTTACTAATGAAAAGTTTACCGTTGATAGAAGTGGTTCAAAAACTATAGAATTAATTGGTGCTTCTTTTATAGCTGATGAACCCGCTATCTTCGGTAAACCCAATCAATCTTATATAGACTATGAAATACAGTGGTATGATTCTATGTCAACTAACGTCTATGACATCTATGGTGAACTTGGTAAAGAAGGTGATGGTGTTAATTCTCCACCAGCCGCTTGGCTAGCTACAGCTAATCAATGGGGTGAAATCAATTCAAACTATGGTCATCTTATATTTGATACAAAATATCACAATCAATATGATTCTGTTTTTCAAGAGCTACAAGCAAACCCAGACTCTCGTAGAGCATGTATGATTTACAATCGTCCAAGTATACAAGTTGAGTATGATGAAAATGGTAAGAATGATTTTATATGTACTAATGCTGTGACATATTATATTCGTGATAACCAACTACATTGTGTTGTTCAAATGCGTTCCAATGATGTTATCTTTGGCTATCGTAATGATTATGCTTGGCAAAAAGAAATACAAACTAGATTGCATGAAGACCTAAGTAATGCCGGTATTGAAGACCTTAAGATTGGTCAGATGATATGGCAAGTTCAAAACTTACATGTCTATGAAAGACACTTTGATTTAGTCAAATAAATATACTATGGCAGATAAAATGCTTTACATGAAGATGAGTAATGGCGATTACATTTATGGTTCTAATCTGGACATCGGTAAATACTCAGTAAAATTTGATCCACCACTTGAATGTGTAGAAGAATATGACTTTAAATTCATTGGAAAGAAATGACTAAAGTAGCTTTTATAGGTGCAGGAAAATTAGGTGGTCCAGTCTCAGAAATTATGTCGGAACACTATGAAGTAAAAGTGCACGACCCCAAACTCAACACTGATATGAAAGAGGTTTGCGAAGATGCAGACATAATCTTTGTTGCTGTTCCGACACCTCATCAACCTGCATACGGCGGTGATAAACCTACATACAATTTACCAGCTACAGACTTTAATTATGAAATACTAAAAGATGTATTAATTGATTTGAATGACTATGCAAGAGAAGATGCTTTAGTTGCAGTTATATCTACAGTATTACCAACCACATTTAGAAAACAACTTATTGACATACCAAAAAAATATAGATTAGTTTACAATCCATACCTAATAGCAATGGGTACAGTAAAAGAAGACTTTTTAAATCCAGAGATGATGATTGCTGGTGGAGACCCAGGTGATAGGGCTGAACTTATAGCATTCTATCAAGAAATTATTACAACACCAGTAAGATGGGAAACAGGTACCTTTGAAGAAGCTGAATGTATCAAAGTTTTTTACAATACATTTATATCTATGAAAATATCTTTTGTGAATATGATACAAGATATTGCTATGGAAATAGGTAATATGGATGCTAATATAGTATGTAATGCATTAGCTAAATCAAATATAAGAATTACATCAGAAAAATATATGAGACCAGGACTTGGAGATGGTGGTCCATGCCACCCAAGAGATAATATTGCATTACGAAAACTAGCTGAAGATGTTAAATTAAAGTATGATTTGTTTGCATCAATAATGGAAGCAAGAGATTTTCAAGCTAAACGTATGTCAGAATATTTAGAAACATTTCAAATGCCAATTGTCATATTAGACTTTGGATTTAAAATGGAATCAGATTTAACAGATGGTTCACCATCTTTGTTAGTAAGTTCTTTTATAGAAGAAGAAGAGCCGGATATGTTTAACAATCCGGATGTAAAGTATGATACGTATCTTAGCTCACCGGCTGTTTATTTAGCAAGCCGAGGACCTAATCAAAACATGATAGATAATGTAGCTCATGGTTCAATAATAGTAGACCCGTGGGGAGATGACACAAGCGAGTTAGAGGTACCTGAATCAATTAAGATTATCAGATACGGTACCCAAGAATGTTTCCATTAAAAATATCTAACAATTATCAACAACCATCAAGTTCGATATGGCAGCCTCTACTAGAGACTCTAAGAGAGAAGAAAGCTGTATATTGTTTTGAATATATGGGTGGTATGCATAAAGATAATTTAAAAGTTGCTAAAGACTTTTGGGAAGAACACTATGATAAAGACGGATATAAGATATTCAATATTGGTTTGGAACCTTGGTTTCAACAGTGGTTTCCATTAAAAGATGAATATCCATTTGATAAATGTACTTGGTGGCATTCACATGCTGGTCCACTCACTATGAACAATTGGATATATGCTCCATATTGGAAAAAGTCTGTAGATTGTACATTAGAACATGACCCATATAAACCAGTGCATCATAGAGTTGGAGCTGCATTGGTATCAAATCAAAAACAAAGAATGTTTACTTGGAATCGTAGACCACATCCTTGGAGAGTTGCTATGATACAAGGACTCTTAGAGAGAAACTTAGAGATGGAAATACGTATGCCACATCATAATGAAGAACCTGAAAGGCCTGGTGCTTTTAAACCACTGAAAGAACTCATACCACAGTGGGGTAAGTACAAACAAAGGATTACAAATGAAGGTGTTGATATTGAACCTGGTGAGAATGGAGCATTAAAAAACTCTTGGGAAGGAAGATGTGAACATACCTTTGAGGTGATATCAGAAACTACAGTTGAACGTGGTGGATTAGTCACCTTTGCTAGTGAAAAGACATTTAGAGCTTTAAGGTCTGGTAATCTATTCTTAGTGTGGGGACAACAAGGCCATGCTGCAAATTTAAGAACAAGAGGATGGAAATTATTTGAAAAATATATCAATTATGAGTATGATTTAATAGAGAATAATAAACTTCGTTTACAAAAGTTTTTAGATGAAGTTGAACGTATCTATAATATGTCAGATGATGACTATGAAGATATGTGGAGTAATACGTATAAAGATAGAAAACATAACCAAGAGTATTCCTTGCATTGGAATGCTTCAATAGATAGGTGGATGAATGAAGAAGCTCGGTAAAATGAAAGGAACTGGTAAGAAGACATTACCACTTGGACAGTATGCCTGGGTCATAGGTAATGGTGTGACACGTCAGGGTAAAGATATGAAGAAGCTTAAAGACTATGGTATCTTATATGCTTGCAATTGGTTCTATAAAAAAGAATTTGCACCACATGTCTTAGTGGCATCTGATGAACCTATGACAAGAACAATATTAAAGACAACACCAGGCTGGCCAAGAAACAATTGGTTCTATACTTGGTTTCCTAAACCTGGGTCTGGTGCAAAGAAGATACCCACACCAGAGAAGTTTGCAGCTGGTCCATCAGCCTGTTATATTGCGGCTAAAGTCCATCAACATAAGAAGATATTTCTGATTGGTAATGATTTCTTTGGAAAGGGTAGTACCTTTGATGTCAATAATCCAGATGATAATGGTATTATGAATAATCTATATGAGGGTGAGAAGCATTATGCTAAAGTAAAAGATGGTATGTTAAATGGAGCACCAACATTTAGAAACTGGCAAAGACGATATCAATGGATTATTAAACAATTTCCTGATACTGAGTTCTATCATGTGGAACCTTTTGAAGGTAAGAGTCCACCAAGAATGATTGGCTTTGATAACTTTCATCAAATTACTTGGGATAATCTTATGGACCATATTGATAATGATGCCGAACTTATTGACATAAAGGTGATTACCGATGAGGATAAGGCCATTGCTTATAGTGATAACCCTGATGATATTAAAGCTGCAGTGGAAAGACAAATGGCTGGACAAGAAAATGTTATCTATCCTGACCTTATGCATGCCGAAGATGTATTGAAACTCAGAATACAAGCCAAACGTGAACAGCAAAAGCATGGAGATAAAGGTAAGGACATACTTTTAGAGTGTGATATTAGTACACAGGCTGGACAATTTAAGATACAAGTACCATGGATGGGAATGAAAACACCAGGAGGTGCCTATGTCTATCCCACCGATCAAGAGCAGCAGATGTTCTTTAATAAGGAACTTGAAGACCGTATGAGATTACGTATGGCCTATACTGGTAGTGAAAATGCCTTAAACGGTTTGCCCCGCGCAATAGTTCCCGAGGAGGCTTCGAAACCGAAGGACATATTCTTAACAGCTCCGCCTCCACCGAATATCCCAGGAGCACAGCCGATTATACCGTTTGAAGATAATGATACACAAAAATCGGTATTACCACCACCACCAATCATATAATGAATCGAGATATAATTGAAAGCCTTATTGATATTGGCAGCGGATTTATATTAGCGATAGTAATCCAATTGACAATCTTTCCATACTATAATATCAGTGTATCGATATTCGAAAACTTCCAAATTGCACTGATATTCCTCTTAGTATCATTAACACGTTCAGCATTATGGAGAAGATTCTTTAGAAAGAGGAAAGAGTTTACAAAACCGTAACACAGATGAAACAAATCTGTCACAAACAGTATAAATTAAGTATGGCTAATATAATAATCAATACAATGATACTCCTCAGTCTACCATTCGGTATCTATGGGTTCTATATACTACTCGGCGATAAGCTTGATAACTTAATGAAAGCATCACGAATACACAGAGTAGTAAACAACTTTATCAAATAAAAATTTCTTCCGGAAAAATTTTAAGGCTATCGTACCGTGAAAGGTCTAGTCACAGAGAACTGCTAGGCACTACGCAAATGAGATCAAAGTCTCTGCGTGATTGCAGATTATACCTAGCTCACTGAGTATCGTTGCTGACGGTCGTCTCTGTCCCTTACTCGCCTATCTCAGACACCAATCTCTCATTGATGTCCATGATTTCATCCCTGATATTATTAAGGGACTTACGCTTTGCGCCTGGTTTACTATTGATATCTTTAGCGATTTCGTCAAATGTATACCCTTCTGTACGCATACGGACTAGGCTCTGCTCATATTCGTTTAATTTACTAAACTCTTGAAGAGCATGAAAGGCGTCCATACTGTGTTCGTAGCCATTATCTGGAGCCCACTCTTCTGGTACTGTGGTATTATCCCATTTCCAGAAAGGGTCAACTGTATTCTGTATCTTCTTACGTATATAGAACCAAGCATATGTCGTAAAGGATGCGCCCTTGCTATGATCGAACTTTTCCCATGCTTCACAGATACCCATATAGCCGTCCTGCATAAGGTCTTCGTATATGTGATAATGATTACGTGTATATTTACGTGCGAACTTACGCACAACCGGTGTCATAACCTTAACGGCCTCGTCTAGAGTGTTAGGCTGCTTATATCCTGATTTTGCCATTATATATTGTCTCCAAAAATGTCTTTAGTGTGTAGGTAAAGGGCAACACAAGCACAATAGATTGTGAAACCCATAAGGGGAAATAGAACCCAGTATAAGATTGCTTCTAACATTATATGATACCTATTTCAGATGCAGTCTCAGCTTCTTGGTTAAAGATACCGGCAGCATCTTCGCCATACATATCTAGGAAGGCATCCTTAGCATCCATTAATGTAAAGTACTTTTTATCCGCATAATCAGATATAAAGTCTTGTGCTCTTTCGCTTAGTTCTAAATAAAGGTTTCCCATTTTACTCATATTATTTCTCCTGTTTTAATTAATTATAGGTACATTCTATCACAGTTCTACCCCATTGTAAAGGTTTTTTTTCAAATTATTTCCATGTTTACTATAGTTTAAACCATTGATAACACAACTATATGCAAAAAAGTTTACTGCATATAACAGAAAGATAGGCACGAAAGTGCTCAGAACTCGAGCTCGCACACTTAAGTTGCAATTCTCTGAGATGTTCTGATCGTATAGAGGTCGCAGCTGCATTGTTTTTTTCATTGATTTAATCGCAAGGATTTTACGAGAAAAGCGCTAGGACATCAGCGATTATCATACAGACCGCAATGAATCCCATTATGAGTACAGTTCCAACTACTACGAGTAGACCTTTCATTACACTGATATTGTTATATGTGTATGTCTCCTCATTTGGTAGTTTATGCTTTATCCACTTTTCTGAATCGTTTACTGAATACTTGTTTGGTACTCCGAATATCGTACCATATCCTTTACTCATGTTATATACCGCTTTCGCTAAATCACTATCACTCATCGGTGCCGCCTCCTCGAAAACACGGCTCGCGCCATGTGTTTTTTCACTCATGCTGGTGGTCCATTCATGAAAATCAGGATTGTACCGAGATAAAGTATCAATAATAACTCAAGTGGGGTCATACATCTGATAGGTTAATGTCAGTTCTTCTCCTGCGTTTATCTTACATTTTGTCCATAGATACTTACATTCATAAATATCGATGACTTCATCAGTCTGTTCTAATGTTCCTATTTTTAAGATACAGTTAGAATTTTCAGGCTCATGATTGACAAAACCTCCTAATGGCGTTCGTATTAATTTACTATCCAACAATACATGTGTCACGCCTAAACATATATTTGCTTCGATATCTGCCACAGCCATAAGACCCAAGCCATGTATTACTGACTTGCCAATTGTTAATCTGTCATCTAAGGGCTTATATGTCAAGATATCACCTTGCTTTGTGAAAGTTCTTTAAGCATATGTACAAGTTGTACATCTTCAAACTCTTCTTTCAGTTCCATCTTATCAATATACCAACCAGCCATAGCTCTACCATCTCTTGTACGGATCATCTTAGGTCTACGTGCATCATCGGTCTTTGGACATTCCCACACTTTAAGAGTGTCACTGTTGTCATATTCTAAGAACATCAACCGATCGACATCCATGCATTTACTGACCTGATTAGTGTGTTTCATATTGACTGTAAAGAAACCTGCCGGATGACGATTCTGAGTCTTAATTTCGACATTAAGTCCATCAGCATCTTTCGCATCTTTTTCCATATCATATTTGTCATCCGACAGGACGAGGTCATAACGAGCAGCCAGGCATTCTTCGCCTAACTGACCCATTAATTCTTTATTGGTTTTTTGCTTCTGCATAAGAATCTTCAAACTTTTTGACAGCTTGTGTATTATCATGTATCTTATCGTCACATAACTCTAAGACTTTCGCATAGTCTTTTTCTTCTGCAGCATTTCTTATCTTGTATAGTAATGCTATTTCTTCTAGTACATCAATCATATATTTACCTCGCTTTATTATTATACTATTGTGTTGTTAAAAATTTCCTCTTTCGGGTTGAAAGGTCTTAATGGCATTTTCTCTCCACATGTCTACTACTGAGTCACGGTCATCAAATGCCATTTCTGGGAAGTCACCATCAAAATGTAGAATCATATCCTGTAAATGATCACGTTTTAGCTCCACATCTGGTCTAAAATCAGTGTCACTCCTAAAGTATGACCTGTATGGTACTAACCCAGAATCTTTAAGTTGCTGTAAAGTCTTATCTCTAAGCTTTTTCTTTCTACCACTAGAAACTACAATCTTATATCCAGCATATTCTAGTAAAGCAGCCAGAGTAAAGACTTCTTTTACAGGTTTGTCCATAGATACCTTTTCAGGGTCATTGAATGAATCCCAGTCTTTTGGTCTCTGTTCTACAAATCTACGTCTTTCATTGATGTTCATAAGTGTACCATCAACATCAAAAACTACATATTTACTCATATTACTATCCAACCTTCTGCTAATGCGATTAAAATTCCAATGAACGGTGTAAAACCAATCAAAAACCAAATCAATCTTTCTTTATTACTCATGCAACCTTCTCTTTCCTGTACTCGTTTTTATAAATTACTTTACCTGTATTCAGGTTATCATGGTAAACATATCCACCACGGTCACCATCAAATCTTCTAATCTTAATCCAATGACCATCTTCATTCTTAAAGAGTCTTGGCTCATAGTAAATGCTAGATTCAGAGAATTCTTTTTGTGATTTCTCATAAGATGGTACCCAATTATCAGTTTCTACTGACCATTCTAGCACATATTCTCTAGACATTGCATTATCATATTCAATCAATGGTATAACTTCTGCTACCACTGATTGAATATTATTAACATCGACATCATCAATAATAAAGTCATGACCACCTTTGTATTTCCAATGACCTTCTTTAGTCAATTGGTCTACATCGTAGTTTTCCATATATTGTGTTTGTATTACTAATTTTGCCATGTTTATCTCCTTGCTATTATTATTATACTCTAAGAGCGTCCTTTTTTTCGGTACACTGCAAAAGTATCTGCATATTCTTTATGACAGTGCTCTTGTGGCCTAATATATCCAATATCAAGCTTTGAAGTACCTCTGTATTTGATTAAGTAGCCTTTGCCAAATAACAGTTTAAATGTATCAAGATACTTGATTGGTATACTCTTAAAGATGGATTGCTCCTTGTATGGACTTTTATATCTTTTTATGAATATATCACGGGCATTTAAAGCAGCACCGTGAAATAATGCCAATTGATTTTCAAAGCCAATATCTGTAATTCCTGCTTTTATCATGTTATACTACCTCCATGATTGTTAATGGACAATTCCATCTTTGACCATCAATATCAACAATGGCTTTCGATCTTTTGATTTCAAGAATAGTACCAAATTGATCAGCAAATCTTGAGTCGGAAGTGAATTTGACTTTATCACCTACAACCATAGTTGCTCTAGCATTTCTGTTTTTAGCAACTTTAAGATGTCTTTGTGTTTGTTTAACACAATCAATCACATCATTTAGTTCAGCTATCGTTTCGATATCTACCAAAAGTTTAGCTATTTTACTTACTGTTTTACTCATATTTTCTCCTTATGATTTGTTAGTTAATAATTGTTTTCTTGCAGCAAAGTCATTTGCATCAAAGACTGAAAAGTATACTGGTACTTTTTTCTTTGTACCATCTTCTTGTTCTTTCTCTCTGAATCTAACTAGTCTAGCTACTGCTTTAAGACCTTTTACATTAGAACCTGAAATACCAAAGTATTTGATACCTTGTTTGAAAGTACAAACTTCTTCAACATCACCACATGCATCTGCATTTGATCCGCTGTATTCATATCCAGTTGTTATATTAATTGTCATAGTTTTTTTACCTCGTTTTTATTAATTTATAGGTACATTCTATCACGATTACGGCCAATTGTAAAGGTTTATTTTGAAAAAAATTCAAGGTTTACTATAGTTTAAGCCATTGATATTACAACTTATGCAAAAAAGTTATATCTTTATAACCAAAAGTGGCCCTTTCGGGCCACCATTTTGATCAATTTTAGTCTATTAATGACACATGTTTGACTCGGTTCTTGACTAGAACCGTGTAGTCGGGATTGGTGGACCAAGCTTCTAAGTGGTCTACCATATCATATAAGTCAGCTCTAAATGCATAGTACATACTTCTTGCATCTCTAAACTTCTCATAAAAATGTAAGTTGTTTAGTATTCTCATCATGTCTTGTACACTATGACATTTGGTTTCATACTTTTTAACAGCCCATTTAGTACTAGAGTAGTTAAGTGGTTTTACATGTGGGCTTTTAAGGTCCCATGTGCGAATGCCAAATAAGTTATTTGCTTCATGAGCAAATCTACTAGTACCATAACCTGTTTCTAGTACTGCCATTGCGGCTACTATTTCTACAGGTATTTGGTCTTGTTCATCTAATAATGTATTATGATATGTTGCACACTCTTTAACTGCTAATACAAAGCTATCATTATCATCATAGACAATTTTAGGTTGTCCTGTGCTATTAGCATTGTGGGGTATTAACATAAAAAATAGGAACATCATAAACAATGCTCCCCATATTATTAGTTTTTCTTTTATCATTTGAAGTAATCCTCCTCTTTCTTCTTTATGTAAGCTTTAAGTTCATGCATATAAGATATTAAGGTCTCGTAAGACTTCTTATGAAATTGATCACGGGTCCTGTGAAACTTGACCTCATGTAATTCAATTACCTTATTTATAGCAATTATTGAGCTCTCATAGTCTTGTCGGATATACTTCCAAGCTGGAACATCATAGTCATCTGTTGATTTTACTGTTTCAACTAACTTACCACGGGTTCCATCTTTCTTTTGTTCATACACAGTTTCTCCACCATCAGGTGATATGTAGATTTTTTCATCAGGCACTAGACTTCTCCTTTATTATTGCTAACTTGTCAGATAATTCTTGTATTATTTGTCGGTAATCTGCTATTTGTACTCGATAGCTACCACAATCACGTTCTAATTCAGTGATTCGGTGTTTAAGTGATTCTACTTCTGGATGTGCTTCCATATTAAACCTCGCTTTCTGTAATTATTATACTATCTCGAAATGATTTTAATTCAGGAAATGTAGCATTGAAATCAGTGTCTCTACGCTTATCATATTCAGCAATATATTTTACAAAGTCTTGTTCGTTTTGTTGTCTGAACGCATCTGACCATCTCGTATCACCCTTGAGTGTAGTGATTAACCTATCAATCTTTGTTATCTCATGGTCATTAAATCTACCAATCCTTGCATAGTACTTAGCATCTTCTAACCATTTTACAGCTGTTGGCATCATTTCTCTTTGAAACAAAAATATCGATAAAAAAGATGGATTACGTAGATATGGAAAATCTATAGTTAGTCTACTATACTTTGGTATATTCTTAAGACCCATTTTCGGTGTATCTCTCATAGATGCCATAGATTTTACCCTTGCAACATCTTTTATAAACTCTGTGTATGATGGCAGACTTAGTGCATTTACTGTAGACATAATTGTGACATGAGACGGTGCATAATCTGTATCAGGCATATTCATAACATACCATTCCAGGTTCCTAATCCACTTGTCATAGTCCATGCCAAATCTAATCCATTCTGATGCTGAGCCAAAAGCTTCAGCTGATGTATACATGTGTAGTTTCTTAATTTTCTTTTCAATAACTAGTCTCTTCAACATACCCATGACTCTTTCCCATAACTTATCTACTATACAAAAGTTAGAGTTAATGTGTAGTTCCATATTCGGTGCTGGATTATCAGTCAAGAATTCTAGTACTTTGATAGTGTCTTTTGACATAAATGGTTCACCACCAGTTATACGAAATACTTCTAACTTGTCATAGATATCTGGAAACCACTTCCAAAATGCTTCTACATATCTGTTAGGCTGATTGTTTGGTATTGGCATTTGATTTTGTGATTCAATATACTCTAGATTATTAAATTTACCAGATGTAGGATATGGACCATGTGACTTTATTTCTTGCATCCATTTAGAAGATATATGTGGTGCACAATACATACATTTAAAATTACATACATTACTAAATGATACTTCTAAATAAGATGGTGGTATATCAGCAGTAGAATCATTCTTTAATATTTCTGGTATGTATTTTGTAGCCCAAAAATCTCTTGACTTATAATATCTATCAGACAATGCATCATCTTTTTTCTTACGGGCATCTTCTACCCGCCAACAATATTCACATTCACGTGGTCTAAATCCGTGTTTCATTTGATCACGCATTTTCATTTTATATTGTGTGTTATGCAAAGCACTAGGTCTGTTTAATAGTTCTGTCCAAGGTACTTTGTGAGTCCCTGGGTGGTGACAACTTTGTGTATGACCGTTTTGTAAGTGCAGTGTAGTTTGTTTCCATTTAGCTACACAAAAGGTGGGTGATATTTTATCTAAAGCTGATGCAAAATCTGTATCAGAGACAGCATTTCTACCATGCCTAACATTTGATATACGTTCTAGGCTATCGCTATCTAAGTGCTTTAGATTTATTTTTCGATTTTCCATTATATACTCGATGTGGCTTTACATCTCCTGATTCAAATAAACTAAGGTCAGTTTGAGCTTCACCTTCAGTCATATATGGTCCAGAAACTTCTTCCCATTCATTATTATTTATTTGTATTATTGTATAAGCACCGCCGAATGTAGGTACTACTTTATATTTCGCTGTATTGTGCTGCATAAGTACTTTCTTTCATAGCTTCATGCATATTTTGCTTTTGCTTTGCTTGCTGTTTTTCTTGCAAAAACATTTGTACACCTGCTTCATCTAATTTTTTGAACCATGAAGGCATTGGTGTACCCTTATTCCAATCGCATGGCATATAACTTTGTTTGGCCATATAGTAATTACGGTATGACTCAACAGGGTCAGGAGTAATACATTCTGGTAAATTAGACATAGCCATAGCAAAATTTGTAAACCCTCTATCTCTAGGTATATTGACTGGTGGTTTTTTTAGTCTCTCTAGGAGTAACGATTCAGTTAAATGTGTCTTTTTAAAACGTTTAGTAAATTCATTGCATAGTTCTGCAAATAATTCATAGTGCCAATTGTAATTATTTAGTGATTCTCTAGTCCATATAGTGCATGGGTGATTATGATGAACTGCTTTGTATAATAGTTCTTCATCAAGAGGGTCTGGATGTTCCCAGTACTTTATAATACGTTTGCCTGACTTAGATGGTTTCATAATAGTACTACCATCGCACATACGGTGGGCAGTAGAAATCATTTGTGCAGATTCTACAATCATCTTTGGGACATGTTTGTCGCAATGCATTTGTGCTGCAATTACTGGGTCTTCATGTAATACAAATACGTTCACGTATTATCACCTTCTGTATAAGTTGCTGTTTTCTGCATATCAAATACACCTTTTGTTTTTTTCGGTGCTTGGTCTTTTGTAATATCAAACAAAGTATATGTTTTTATTCTTTTGTCTTGTAATGTAAAAATACTCATTGCAACAATAGCCATAGCTAAAGGTGAAAGTATTACTATATAAGCTTGTATTTCGTGTATATCCATTTATAAATTATACCACGGATAATGAAAAGTTTTCTTTGGTTCACCTTCCGCATATATTTCCTCCATCACAAAGTGTTTTGGTATAGTTAACAACTGATGTGTTTCTTCCATCCTATAATTTACAAAACTTAAATCACAGAATTTACTGTTATCTACATGAAATGCTAAGTAAAATGCAGGTAAATCTGCATGTCCAGGTAATATGTTTATACCTAGTTTTTTAGCAATTAAGTAAGCTGGTATAATGTCAATAGCTTCTACAGGAAAAATAGCTTTAACATCTTTATCTTTACTTGAAGCAATTTGGTCAGCTATCTGACTTGACCAACTTACTACTTCTTCCCAGCTTACTGCTGTGCTGCTGCTGTTTGGTTTGAATGCCATATTTTTTCGTACTCCTTTAATACACTATTAGCTACAGGTAATTGTAGAAAGTATGCTTCTATTTCCCAGGGACAGTCTTTGTAATTTACTTTCCTAGTGTCAAATAGTTCACCTTTCCATATCTTTTTATCTACACTAATATCTCTAACTTCTTTTCTTAAATACTGTTTAATGTGTATACACTCATGTGTAATTGTCACTATTAATTCTTCTAAGTCTTGTAATATAGCCTGACTAATAATAATGTTAAATTCATCATCATCTTCTTCATGCATATATCCTACTGCTCTACCCATATCTTCTTCAAGGCCAACTTCTACATTAATATAAATTGGTTTTACTCTACGTGGCATAAGTATATCAAATGCATTTTTTATAGCATCATGAATAGCAACACCTTGTCTTGGATCGTTAATACCTACAATATCAAGTTCTATCATTTTCTTTTATACCTCAAAGTTAGTCCTGTTTTTTTACCTGTAAAATTATTAGTACAATGTATTTTTTTATTATCAAATATAATTATACTGTTTTCTTCAAATCTATATGTCTTACCTGATAAGTGTTGCCAACACCAAGTTGGAAACTGTGTAAGATGTTCTTTATAAAAAAATTCGTCTATCTTTCTACCTGTTTTATCTGTAATATTATAATCAAATGGACATCCACTTAATGCTGTATTTACACTGAACTTAGTGACTGGATGTATCATCATCCAAGTTTTGCTGTCCTCTTCCCATTTTTGGTCAAATATTACTAAACGACCTGTACCATTTGTTTCATCTTGTAATGGTATGACAATATTGACACTATCTTTCCATTCTTTCTGAAAATCTGTATGTGGATAAAAAGGTTTTGTGTGGCTATAATAATTACCTGATACATAGATAAAATCTGTACCAAGACACTGCCTTATAGTTTCTTGTACTAAATCTAAAGTCTCAGGTGTGACTGGTGCTTTAGCCATCTCAAATGTGTCATATTCATCAAAGCTATGGTAGATATCTAATAGTTTATTTCTAGTGTCGTCACTAAATATTTCACTAAGTTGTGCGGTGCGCATATTATTACTTTCGTAATAGCTTTCTAAGTATTCTTAGACCTGTTTCTTGTACCCATGAATTGTCTGGATTTTTATTCATCCATCTTTCAATTTTAGATTCAGCTTCTTCAGTTAAATACTTTTTCTTATACCAAGATGCAAACTCTGGTTCTTCTTTGAATAACTCATATACCTCTTTTGCAGGTACTTGGTCTGATCTGATACAGTCAGCATATACTTGAAATTCTTTTTCTTGCATTAGTTTCTCCTCATATTTGCTATATCTATAGCAGATTGTTTATCAATAACAGGTACGGCATTAGATTTATGCATTTGAGCAATACCTTTAACTAGTGTACCTGTATATCTTTGTGGCTCTTTCTTAAATGTATTACCACTCATACCATTCGAAACTGAAGGATACTGCTTTGATGATTTATGTGGAGATTCAGGTTGTTGATATAACTTTCTAGGTGCAGCCTGTACTTGTACTTTGTACTTGCCGTGGCAATAGTCAATATAGTCATCAAAAGAAAGTATAAAGTCATGTAAGCGATTTGACTTAGCCCATTTGTTATGCTTTTTCCATTGCACTTGATACTTTGCAATTTTAGCTTTAGTCATTTTGATTTTAGGTTTTTTAGTGTTGAGACCTGGTGTGCCTCTTAGTAAATGCATAGTCATAATAATATCTCCTGTAATATTATTATACTGTTTACGTTATAAATTATCGCCAAAGTCCATTGGTTGACTTGATTGTAAGAAGTTTTCTTGTGCCTGTATTGAAGCACCATTATTTTTCAATATCTTTCTCATTGCCTTTTGTTCTTCAGATAATGTGGCTGAATTTGGGATATATACTGTTGTTGGAACCCCACAGATGAGTGCTAGCAATGCTAATCCATTCAATGAGCCATGGTAATATTTACTATTTTTCAATTTTTTGACAACAGAAATCAAGTCTGTGTTTGTATCACTATCAAAATTCCATGCATCTGTGTTTTCAGTTTTCCATTTAGTCTTGAACTCTTCACTGAGTCCTACACCTTCACTATCATCACCAAACTTATGTGCATGTGTGTAATGTGTTTCACCACTACGATATCTTGGTTGTAAGTCAGTTCTTAGTTTTGGAAATGTAAGTGCAGTTGAACCACTACTCTTAAAGAATAAAGATTGGAATATATCCATACTTACAGTTATTATCTTATTATCTACACCTCCAGTGGATAATACTTTATCAAGAACAAATTGTACTTCTCTTTTATGCAACTCTGAATCTGTAGATGCATTATACATATCCACACTATTACCTGTATCACTATCTATCCAAAATACATGTTCATTTGCTAATTCATTATAATTATCTTTGTAAGGTACAAATGGTAGCCATCTCATCATTGGATTATTTACCCAGTCACTATCAAAGATAGAGTCCATAGATTTTCTACGATATAATATCTGACCATTACCATCAGAATCAGGGTACAATACTTTAAATATAGGACTCCATGCTTCTGAATCAGCTCTTTGTGTAGCATTTGGAAAGTAATCTACTAATTGTGATTGTAAGCAAAGCGAATGAAATAAACCAAAGTTCACATTATCAGAATCAGTATACTGATAACCTTTTCTACGAGCTTGTTTAGCTTTATGTCTATGTCTTAATAAGACACGAAAATTAATGTTTGTAATAAACTTATTTTTATCATCAGCCATTAGATGTCAGCCTCTTTAAATTTAGCACCAGAACGTTTTGCTAAATGTTTCATCATCTTCTCTTCCGCTGTTAATTTATGTCTTTTGTTAATCCATATTGTTGTAGGTATATCCATAGACAGTGCTAAAAATGATAACCCACCAAGTGTCCCATGAAACTCTTTTACTTTAGACATTTGTCTAATTACTTTATCTAATTTACCTTTAAACTTAAAAAAATCAAATCTACTTGTAGGATAATCAGCTTCAAATTTTTCTCTAAATTTAGCTGACATAGTTTTATTAGGATTACTAGATGCAAAATGATAACCTGCTTCTATAATAGGATTTCTGTATTTGTACATTGGTTTAGGTAATGCCCAGTATGGTTCAAAGCATCTGTCTATATTGCATGGAATATAATGGTCATTATTATCAGTCCCAAATGTTGGTGCGAATGACATATATGTTTTAGTATCACCTGGCATTGCACAACTAAATCTTGTTTTTTTATCTAATTCACTTTCGTAATCACATTCGTTAGACGGTAGATATGAATCATACACAGTAGAAAGATGCGGTTCAGCATTCATATTTTGTACACCATCAAAGTTTTCTGTTAAATCATCTACTCTAAGACATTCAGTACCATCTTTTAATTTTGGATAGTATACGGTTGCTTGTTTAGAGTCATAATTGTATGCCCACAGACCAGCAATACATAAAGTATGTGCTAAACCAAAAGAAAATTTAGGTCTGTTCTTTGCATCTTCACTACCAAGTACATTTATGTGTTGATAACACTGCACTTCATATATGTTTCTAAGTACTGACTTATACTTATCTTCTTTATATAAATGTTTTTTACCTTGAGCAAATGCTTTATTTTTTAATTCTTTGCCGTCCATATCATATTTATTCCCATTATAAGTCTGTGTATGTCTTTGACTCGCAGAAGTACTCCCAACTTAATAGGTGATTTCCTTTATCATCTTCTAAGTGTTTTTCAAATAATCCTAATGTAAGCATTACTTTATTAGATTGCAGAAACTCTCTACATTCGTATAACGTTTCAAACTCACCACCTGGCCAGTCTGTTTGCATTTGAATAGGATTATTGGCATACCATAACAAAGCAGTTATTATTACTACAGTTTTCATTTTTGCCATCCTTTCATGACGTCATCAGAAAAATTATTGTATGAGAATTCTAATCTATCTACAAACTTAACAGCTTCACCTTTCTTAGAATTAATAGCAACAAAACCCTCTGGGTTAGTCACTTTAAATCCTTTGCTTGTTTTAATGAACTGTTTTTGTTTATCTAATGACACTAGTTTTTTTATTATCAAAACTTTAGCTTGTGTAATGTAATCTACAAATTGAAATGCTTTTTTTAATATATCAGCATTTTTACCTAACTCACTACGTAGTTGGCTTTTTGCAGCTATTTTAGTTTCTTTAGCTGCATCTGTTTTTAGTTTACTTACCACTTTGTCTTGATAATATGTATCTACATACTCAATATAATCTTTTACTGGATTTTTTTGAGCCATTGGCAATTTGCCTTTTCTAATATTTGAATTGATATAAGTTTTTATACCTGCACCTACAGCAGTAGATGGTATCATATCCATAATTGCTTTTAATTTATCAAATCCACCAATTAAATTTTGTGCTTGTGCTAATAGACTTTCTACATCAGTTTTTTCTGTATCTGTAAATGCTACATTAGCACCTTTAAAGTATGCATCATCCATAAACACTGAACGTGTAGCTTTTAGTTTTTTTACATTTACACCAAATCTAGCTTTATACTTTTGCAAATCGTCTCTTCCAGAGTATGTGGTATGCCACACTACACCAATATCTGCATTTCTAATATTTTTACCTGCTTCGCTTTCTACATCCCAAGCATATACTATTGTATTTGGATGTACTGTAATAAATCTTTTACCATCAATTGTTTCATACTTTTGTTCACCTTTTGTAAATAGTAAATCACCCTGTATGACTACACCTGTTGGTATGTTTAATTTTTGGAATTCTTTATGTGCTATTGCTAACTTAGCACCAGTTGCAAACTTACTTTTATCTTGTGGACCTTTATATGTAAGTGGTGTTTTATTGAATACACCTTTTGTTGATACAAAAAACTGACCATCAGCAGGGTCTACACCTGCAAATATAGCTGGTGCACCGTCCCATTTTAAGGTAAGTTGAGTTTCGCCTGTACCAAGACCACCAACAATATTTCTACAGGATTCAATAGCAGCTCTTGCACCTATATCTCCTCTTTCAAAGAGGTCTTCATCAACATGCGTTAAATGTAAATTTTTGCCACTATCAGCTGCTTCACTTAAAAAATTCTTAACCGAATTCATGTCCTGCTACTCTTTTCATTTGTTTTTTGAACTCTGCAAAATCAGGTTTTTCTTTATAAAGCTTTATACTGATTTCATCACGGTCCTTACCTTTAATACGCCAATTGTAGCCATCTTTTTTATGTTCAGGGTCTGTAGTTTTTACAACACGTCTTTTAAAACCATCTTCCCACTCTTCAGTACCTTCCTTGAATGTACCAAAACTAATTAATTCTCTATTTGATATGATTTCAAAATATGTTTTAGATTCCGCACCATTAAGTTTATTATAGTTTTTTAACTCTACTTCAGACATAGTTGGTCTATATGTAAATACTTTGTCTTTAGGATTAAGCATAATTTGTCCAGTAGTTCTCATCACACCTTTACCTTTGTTTATTCGTATAGGATTCATTTGTGGATTACTTTTCGGAGCTACACCTAGTGCATTTAATAATGCCTGAGGGTCTTTTGCTTTTTTAACTTCAGCTGTAGCTATTTTTAATCTGCTTTCAGATGACAGTCTATCAGGCTTTTGGTCTGGGTCTGACATTTTATATCCAGTCCATGGTAATTCAAGACCATGATTTGTTCTCACACATATATCTTTAGGATTAATTTTTTTAACAACACTATGATATTTTTGGTCTGGTTTTTCATAGTTAGTAAATGCACCTTCTAAAAGATAACATATATTACCGTCAGTTATAAGTGTATTACCAGGAATTTGTGATTTTAGTAGACTTTTGACAGCTGCATCTACTGTTTTTTGATATAATGCTCTTCTAATTCTTTGTCCATCAGGTGATGTCCAGTTCTGAGAATCTGATGCTCTACCTCCACCTTCTTTCTCATCTTTCTTTACCATTACAGATGCTGATACTATAGCAATACCATATTCATTTAGGCCTTCACTATAACCAGTAGTAGTATCTCTTAGGAATAATCTTTCTATACCTGCTCTTTGTGATTGAACAAGCTTTACTTCAGTAGGATAATTTCTATCTCTGTTTTTTACTAATATCCAACCAGTATCTTTAAAATGCTTTGCAGCTACAACACACATTTACTCACCGTTTAAACGTGAGTTAACCTTGTCCCAATCTATAATTTCAAATACTGACTCTATAAATGCTGCTCTATCATGACCGAAAGTGTATGCATAAGCATGTTCCCAACAATCAATAATCATCGCAACATTATCTACTATTCTATAATTTGGAATAATATTTACATACCCTTGCATGTTCATAAATACCCAACCAGAACCTTGTAGCCTAGAAGCTTGTTCTTGAACTTGCTTCTTAAAGTTAGCATTATTGCCGTAACGCTGACTAATAATATGCTCGGCTTTACCAATTGGAACGTTGTTATCTCTTCGTTCCCTTAAGTTATCGAAGTACAATCCGTGAAGATGTGCTCCGGCTTTGTTAAATGCAAAGTCGCCTACACCATTGTTAAAATCGTCTACTAAACCACGATATATCTTATTATAATGTACATCGAAACCAACTTCATTAATTGCTGGTTTTAATTGGCCTATATCGTGACCAAATTTCACGCATTCTAGTGGTTGCATAATCTACCCTTATATCGCTTTAGCTTTGTCGGCTAATTCCTTTGCTAAACTATTTAATCCTTTTGCTTCTTCTTTTAAAGCTTTGACTTGTGCCAAAAGGTCCTCTTTTTGTTCTTCAGCTGTAGGTTCAGGGATGTCTTCAGCAACTAACCCCATATCAGGATATGCTGCATTTACTACATCTTCTGTAATATCTGATATTTCACTTAGGTTTCCATCCTTGGCATGACATATCATTTCAGCTTCTTGTAAATCCAAAGCTTGAAGCATTTCAATAAACAAGTTTTCTCTTTTTAATTCAGGTAATTGTTTACCCTGTGCAGAGTTTACAAAACTAGGAAATAGTTTTAGATAGGACCACAAGTTTTGTGGTGAGTCACCGTCTTTATCTTCTTTATCAAATGGTGGTTCACCTTCGGGTAGCATTGATTGAATAGACTTGTCAAAGTTCCATCTAAGTACATATTGTAATGGTGTGTGATTACTATACTTAGTTCTAATTAAGTCTACTTTTCTTTGTTTGGTGGTACAAGCATTTAGTTCTTCTAGAATTTCAAACACTTGCATGTCTTGTGGTTTTGTCATAATATAGTCCTTATAAATTTTTTCTTATTGTATCATATACTTTTTTAGCATTTCTTTGTAGCGGTCCTGGGAGACCTTTTTTAAATAAATCAAAGTCATCATCTGTTGCTGCCTGCCTCATTTTACTGGCTGACATTCCAGCTAAACCTTCTTCATCTGGGTCTCTTTGTCCCGCGCTTGTAATAGTTATACTATCAAAGTCATATTCTTTTCCATTATATTTATTTAAAAGTGACTCAAATTCTGATACTCTATCTGAACCTACTACCATATTAACACTATCAAAGCGTTTTTCTAGGTCTTTCATTAAATCAAATATATTGCGACCTTTGTGGTCTTGTACAATATTGCCAAATGCATTTTTAGCATATTTTAATTTGTCTCTGTATAATAGTGGATTTTTCTTTTTGTCTGATGTTTTAGACAAAAATACGTAAGGTGTACCTTTTACGATTTTACTCACCTTACGTATTTTGTTTACCAGTTTTTCATGACCTACAGTGGGTGGATTCATTCTACCGAATGTAAAGACCGCTGTCTTCGCCATATTAAACTACCTATATCTTGAATTTAGCTGTTGGTGCATCTACGACTGTTCCAGCAAATTCAATATCTTGACCTTTATGCTGTTGGTTTGAAGTAGTATATTTCCAAGCTGCTGTACCGTCAAAACCCTGCCAGTTTCCTGATACCGGACGAATCTGAATATCATTATTACCAGCTGTTTTACCAGTGACATAGCCTTCGTAATAAACTCCACCACCTTGAACTGCTACGACATAGTCTCCTACGCCACAATCAGAATCTCTAGTTGCGAATTTTAATGTGTATATACCATTTTCAACTTGAACATCAGTAGAAGTTCCTAGGTCTGTACCAAATACGCCCTCTCCATCAGAATCTGCAATAGATGTAGTTCCTTTTGATGAGTCGCCTTTCATGTACCAACCTGGCAGCGCTTCCAAGATTTCTAATGATTTGACTGTTCCTTTGTTTCCATCGGAATCCGAAGTTGCTACAGTATTTGGGCTTGCTTTTCTAGAAGTGACTGCATGTGTGACTCCAAAACCGCCGACTGTAGCTAACGTATTATCGTCAGAATCAGTAGTCCCCGTGGTAGTCGTATCAACAGAGCCCACGTACTGCAGAGCTGTCTCTGAGTCTGAACCTCTAAATACGAATGGTTTTCTATAACCTTTATATGCCATTTGGAGTCTCCTTAAAATTAAATGTTATTGTCGACAGTCTATTTATTAATGTCGAATCTCAAAATCGTCTAAAGATTCAAGGAGAAGCTTCATTTTGTGCTTCATAAGGTAGTTCATCCACAACTGAATGTTGCCTTTTGACTCTGTATTGAACTGTTCTTCTATTTGATTCTTGTATTCAGGTGGTGTCATTTGTAAATCAATTAAGTCTTTATTGCGTATCCAGTTTTTTTGGATTTTTGTAGGCCAATCATTTGGGTCTGTGTCCAATAGTCTTAATTGTTTTTGTGTGACTGGTGTTTGTCTTGCACCTTCTGTAATTAGAACTTCATCATCAGATAATATGTTTGGTACACCATCACCTGTATCACCTTTGATAATCTTTAACCTTAGTTCATCTACAGCATTATTACACTTTACCCATTTCTTTTGGATATTTGAAAATTGTGCAACATTATCATAACACTGTAGCTGTTTGAAATCATTATCTGGTGATACAATTAATATATGGTCATTGTTTTTATGTTCATTGTGTACAATCCAACCAATTGCATCATCGGCTTCACAGCCATCTACAAATATGCATCTATATGGACTAAGTTCAATAATATCTTCACGTACTTGATTAACCATTTTAAAGATACCATTCCAATCATGTATGCTATTATCACGACCTTTGCGTCTACTAGCTTTATATGGTGGAAACTGCTGTCTACGCCAAGAATTACCAGCATCAAAACATATTACAGTCTCTCCGTACTTGCCTCTATAATCAACATTATACTTACGTATAATATTCAACATTGTGTGGCGAATTAAGTCTTTATCTTCATCATAATCATCAATACGTGGGAATATTGACGACATTGCAATACTACTAAAATCTAATAGAATCATATTATCTCCTTTGCTATTAGAATTATACTAGTTCCAATCGATATTTAATGATGGCTGTGGAGTTGATGCTTGTTTACCTGCTGTATTTTGAGCTTCTATGTGAGAAGGTTGGTCTTTAATATCAGTGACTTTCATATGTTCATAATCGACACCCAACAGCCAGTTACGTCTGTCTGCTGGGTCACCATATCGATTTTTAAGTTGACTAAACCTGATTAAGTTATCATCTCTTAATTGGTCATTTGTAGTCATAGCAAAGAAATAATCTGCAGTCATTGGTAAACCAAAAGACTCTGATACATCAGTCATACCGACATCAGCATCAGTCATACCTTGCCTATTTGTTTGAGTTGCTGTAAGAATAGGAATATTAAATTCCATAGCCATTGCTCTTAATTCTTCAGCAATTGCTTTGATTTTTTCATAACTATTTGCATTCTTAGATACGCTTAGTGAATTACAAATATTAAGGTAATCAATACAAATTAACTCAGGAACAAAATTCTTTTTCATATCAAGTTCTTTTAATAAACTTCTAAAGTGTGCTGCCGTTGGCATACCAGTTGGATATTCTTTTACAATTAACTTACCTTGTGTTTTAGTTCTAAGATTTTGAAACCTTTTTAAGAAACTATCTTTACCAATACTATCAAGTTCTTCTTGTGTCATATCAAGTAAATTTTGGTCAATACGTTGTGCAATTTTTTCTTCAGCCATTTCCATAGAAATATACAAAACATTTCTACCACGTTCTAGTAAACTAGATGATATTGAACACATAAATAAAGACTTACCAACACCTGTACCAGCCATAATTACACCAAGTGTTTTTTCTGGTATACCGCCACGTAAAATATAATCTATATGTTCTAAACCTGTTTCTAATTTGTTTTCTTTCTTATTATAGTAATCCCATCTTTCTTCAACTTCATCTGTATAATCATGACCAACTGATTTATCAAATGATGTTGCAATTGCGTCATGTAATAATTCAGGTAATGCTGTCATAGGTGTTTTCTTATCATCACCACCAATAACATTTACCGCTTGATAAACTGCATTTACAATGGCTCTTTCTTGACACCAAGATTCTGTTTTATTTACCAACCATTCTGTTTTATTAATAGGTTCTACTTTCTTTGTAAGAAACTCTTGTACTGAATTGTAAATAGGTTCAGTCAAATCAGTTCTTGATTCAACTTCAATTTGTAATGCTGTGGAATTAGGTAATGAATTGTTCTTGTTAAAGTATCTAACAATCTCTTCAAATATTACCTTTTCATGTTTTTCAGAAAAGTAATCATCTTTTACAAATGGTGCAACTTTACGACAGTACTCTTCATTTACCATCATATTGTATAGTATGCCTTTTCGTAACTCTGATGAATCAATACTCATATATCAGTAATAATACTTGGTGCTTCGTTCTTTTTAACATTTAATATATCTGCTATAATATCACTAGCCATATTTTGAAATTTATCTTCTCTTGCATATTTTTCAGCATCTTCTACAGTTAAGAACTCTACTTGGAAATTAAATTTATCTCCATCTAAACTCATATCAACTGGTCTCCAAGTGACATTTTCATATTTATGACCCTTGCCAGTGATTTTTATCCATTCACCACCTTCTGGGTCTACCCACGCTTTAAAATTTTTAGGATTTTGTTTTGACATTCCACGGCCTTTCATAGTTAATTGTTGTTAAAAATTCGTCTGTAAATACTCCATCAACCCGTATTGTATAGGTCCATTTAGGACTTGGGTCGACACCGTGGTAATTAAGGTCATGAAACACATAACAATTACTATCCACGTAATGCTGTTTATCGTTTTCTTGGTCATAAATAAATCCTTTTTTCTCCATATTAGGACTAATCATTATTGAATTATGGTCTTCTAACATTACAAAGGGATTATTATCTCTATGTACTGTCACATGTTGGCAACTATCTACTCCAAATATATTAATTCTACCTATTTGTTTAAATGGTAATTTTTCTAATATCCAATCTATTAAAAATGGGAAATACTTTTTTGCTTCTGCTCTGATGTATTTTCCTGCTGTAGAGCTTTGTTCATTCCAGGGGGACCACATGATTGGATATACGTCTCTCCAAGGATAGTAAGCTCCTTTTTTATACTTGATATATTTTTCAAGAATTTTCTGTTTCTTATAATCATTTTCAGGTAATGTTTTAACTCTATGTATTTCTTCATCATATAATTTTGCTCTTGCATATTTGACATCTAAATAATCACTGTCAAAGAATTTTGTAAATGCATCTCCTCTAGAATAATCATCACCTACACTAAATATAAGGTCATCACTTCTAGCCATACCCCAGCAAACTTCATCATTAATTTTAACTGCAGCATCTTTTGTTAATAAATCTAAATGATGAAATGGTTTACCATTGATTTTGATTAAAGGCTGTATTCTTTTTTTCTTTGGAGGATTTGCAATAAAATCATCTCTAGACTTAAATTGATAATCCATTACTCTTCTTCTACTTCTTCTACTTCCTCTACCACTGCTTTTGTACTAGTACCAATTGCATATCTATCTTTAATTGCATCAGCAAAACCAGCTTTAAACATAGGAATCCAAAATTCAGAATGTGATGTATCAGCTTTACGCTTTTTATCTGTAATTACTTCACCCGTTTTAGGATTAGTACCTTCAAACCAACCTACTGAAGGTTTGTTTACCCAGCCTAATTCTAATCCAATGTCAAGTAAACCAGACCATTTGTTAATACCACCTTCCCAGGTGACACTTAAAGGTAATCTAGTTTTTTCTCTTACAAATCTAGATTTTTCTACACCCATCATAAAGTGATAACCTGCTATTTCAGTACCTTCTTTTTCTTGCTGCCTACCCATAAATAATATTTGATTTGCAGAATAGTAAATACCAGTACCACCACCCATTACATCTTTAGGAAACATTCCAATCTCTTTATAAGTGTGATTGACTGCAACTAAAGGTATATCTCTTGTTGTAAGATAAGGTGTACAAATTCTAAATAATGATTTAAGTGCTTTAGCTCTTGACATATCTGCTACTGATTTACCATCAAGTGCATCTTCTAATTCTTTTTTAGATGCTAAATTACCGACTGAATCAATTACAATAATAACTTTATCACCTTTATCTATTTCTTCTAATTGTTTTGTAATATCAAATTTAAGTTGTTCTACATGTTCAATTGGTGTGTGTATACATCTTTGTGGGTCTACACCCATACTTTCTAAGTATTCAGGTGTGATACCAAACTCTGTATCATATAATAAACAAACAGCTTCTGGATATTTTTTCATATAAGCATGAGCCATAAGTAATGCCAGGTTTGATTTGAAATGTTTTGATGGACCTGCTAAGACAGTAAGTCCAGGTGTTAATCCTCCATCAATAGAACCAGATAATGCAATATTCAAAACCGGTACATCTGTTGGTACCATATCTTTTTTATTGAATAATGCTGAATCTGATA
>Ga0181412_1000023_pt1 | contig 55262 bp, 63 predicted proteins | sample 35SPOviralmetaG_FD_130113 | JGI IMG/M metagenome (GOLD analysis project Ga0181412, IMG submission 130113) | Marine viral communities from the oligotrophic San Pedro Time Series (SPOT) site, San Pedro Channel, CA, USA - 35 SPOT_SRF_2012-08-15 | ecosystem: Environmental > Aquatic > Marine > Strait... | reverse complement strand
TAGATGTTTCTAATAAAACTTCAGGAGTATATCCTACAGAAGAAGGAACGTTAACAAATATTTCGTTGTACTGTTGCCCTTTATAATTCTTATCGTTAGTTACATCGATATTTCCAATGTATTTTATAACTTGACTATATTCAGAACCAGCTTGAGTAGAATCATCTAGCTCTATCATTCTAGAATATCCTGTTGAAACTTCTTGTGAAGTTGCAGTTCTTACTCTTATTGCATTAATATGATATAGGTATTTAAAGAATATTTTTTCAGCGTCACTTTGAAATAAAACATCGTCAAAATCATCATTAACCTCTGGGTTAAGAAGCAAATTCTCTAAATTAAGAGCATAGCTTTGAAAAGTTTGTGCAAAATGCACATTTCCGTTACCATCATGTGCTATATCGCTATATGGATCCGCACCTTCTCCGCCGCCAGCTTCATATAAATTTGTATATTTGATATAATTAGGGCCAGAGTGAGGGTCGTTATCATCGCTTAATGCAAAATCAGCATATACCGGCAAGTCTAGTAATGCAAATTTAGAAAATTCAAAATTGATATCGGGATTATAGTACGCACGTGTCAGATCCCTTGCTGCATTAGCAAACGCATACATCGTACCTCCTTGTTCCTGTGGAATCCTTATTAGTGGTGTAGCCATCTAATTAATTGTTTTTATTTTAATTAAGATATCGTTGCTCCGTTAGAACCAACAATATACCATTTACCGCTCATATCTCCTATAAAACTAATAGATCCGTTCATTGCAACGTCTATTGTAGAGTTTGCGTCGTATCCATTAAGATTACCGTTGCTTGCATCTATAGAGAATTCAGCAGTGCCGATAACAGTTAAAGTCTGTCCAGGATTAGAAGGTCCTAATAAAATAGGGGTTTGTGCATCATTATATAGATATGCTCCTTTTACTGGAATCCCAGTTGGAAAATTAACAGTGTCCATTATAGATACTTGTTGTCCTTTCTCAAAAATAACATTTTCTTTAAATGTCGATTCAACTCCAGATGTTAACGCAGATCCATCTACAGTAAATGTAGCTAAACTTCCGTTATTAACAAAAAGTTGACCTGCTGAAACTGAACTCGATAAGGTTAGTGTTTCTTGTGTCGTGTCTAGGACATTTTCAATTGTACCTAATTCTTCATTAATGTTATCAAAGTTGTTATTGATAGTAAGTCTTGAAGAAGAAAGACTGTGTGTCCCTAAAATTGTAGTAATACTTGCCATTTTATTTAATTGTTAAGATGTTTTTTCTTGTTATATTTTTATTTCCATTCAAATCAGTTAATTCCAGCTCTAAACTATACTCTCCTTTCGTATCGAATAAGTATGTCAGCCACTGATTATCATAATATATATCTTCTTTTTTTACACTATTATTTATCAATCTCCATTTCTGCTCTATGACACCTGGCATTTTAGTTAAATCATAAGAAAATGTTACATGATTTAATAAACTTATAGTGTCATGATCGTCAATAATATATGTGTCGTTAAAGTTAGGATTATACGCTTGATATTTAACAAAGCTGCTAGGATCTATTGTTCCTGTTGTTGTCGTAGCGTTGTGGAAATCATAACTTTCGTTTGGTTGTTTAGAAACTACCAGCATATATGTACATTCATCAACTCCTTCAATACCTGTTGAAACATTTCCGTCTGAATCAAAATAAATCGGATTCCAATTAAATTTGGTAAAGATAGGATATTGATTAGGATTTAAATTATTAATTTCCTGTTGTAAATTGTTCCAAGCAGATAAATCCTGTGGATTTACAGGATATGTTGCAGTTGGTGTATATGATTCCATTATTTCTAGACCAGTGAATGTATCTATTTGGGAAACTGTTATAGTTCCGTTTGCATCTCCGTTTAACTCTAATTTAAATGAAGAATTTAAATCAGCACCTATTCTAGTCTGATTCCATGAGGTAGTTGGTCCGTCGTTCCATACCTGTTTTCTTAAAGATTTCCATTGATATGCGCCAGTTGTTTCAGCAAACCCAGTAGGACTATTTGAATCTTCATATCTTCTGCTTATTGAAAATTCTTTACCGTCTTCGTCACTATTTAAATAATTAGCTCTATCTAAAGTTAGGTAATATGTACCTATGTTTTCTTCAACAGTGTTTAGGTTTTCTCTGCCCCATTCCCATGAAGAACCAGCTTCTTCCCAATTATACTTATAGTTTGCCCAATCTAATTCTTTAGTAAGCTTTTGATAAAGACCATATACTTGTATATTCTTCGATTTAACATTTATCTTTTTATTATGACTAATGCTTCTAACATTATATAAATCCCAAAATGCAACATCTATTGCGTATTCTCCCGTATATGGTAATATTAAGGGAAGAGTATACCAGTCGTCAACGGATCCTCTAATAGTTTTATAGTAACCTCTAGGGCCTTTAATTATCCATTCAATTTCATATACACTTCTTTTCCACCAATCATCCCATGTTAAGAAAGTGTCCTGGGTTGGATTTATTCCACCTGTTTGAAGATTTAAATCATTCTCACTATCATCGGCTATCGTACCGTTTGCATTATAAATTGGATATGCAATATCGTCATCGGTATCATTTGCGTCAATAAACGTAAACTCGGCATCATCCCATGTATCTTTAAGAGAAGTCCCTGTTAAAACAATAGGAGCTCCTATCGGTATACCCTCAATAGTATTATAAGAAGACATGTCCTCATCATACCATTCTGTATAAAAATTTCGTATAGATTCTTCTAATTCGTTTCTCTCCGTCTTACTAAATACTTCTATTTTTTGATTAATTCCTTCTAACCTATAATCTACTTTTCTTAAATCTTCTATATAAATAGTTTTAACATCAGGTAAAACATCGTAATGTACGTCTTGTCCGGATTGTTGTGTTTTAATCTGTTGTTGATTATTCCATACTCTTTGATTAACGCCATCGAAGTAATCTCCTTCCGCTGTAATGTCTACGATTTTTGCATTAAGGGGTAAATACTCTCTCTGTAATTTACGCTTTAAAGCATATAACTTAATTAATATTTCATCGGGCGAGAAATCTGTAATTTCTTCGACTTCCGGTAAATCAAATTCATTTAACCTTCCAGTAGGAACATTTAGTCTATATGCTAATGAAAATCTAAAAGTTTTCTTTTGGTTAGAGTTAGGAAGATTAGTATTTCTACTTTTCTTAGCTAAAAAACCAACCTCAGTTTGGTTAGCAACAGGAACAACAATCATCTTACCGAATCCCTCTGCACTTTCATTTATATTTAACCAATATTCTCTAAGGCTTACATTATTATATCCATAAAAATCAATAACATTTAGTAGAGCCTTATATGTACCGATAAATGGCTTTATAGTAGAAGCCTGTAATAAAAGTTCTTTTCTTTTTCTATTTAAAACTTTATAATCTACACCAAGATCTTTAATATCAGATTCTCTAAAAATAAGATAATCCATTTCATCTAAGTTAAGAGCCATATTAGTCAAAAGATCTTTTAATCTTTCGTCTTCTGCAACAACTTCACCATATATTTTTAAAGAGGCTACTTTAGTATCAATGCCATTGGTGTGCGCATATATTTCAAGTGTTCTAATATGAAAACCTTCTACACTAGAACTTAAAGCGACATTTGCAATACAAGCAGTGGGCTGTAACATGTCAGCTGTTGGTGAAACTATTTTAAAATTTTCGGAATCTAACCCACTATAAAGTGTATTAGGTTTCATTTCACTTAATTGAGTTTCATCTACAATTACTTCAAGATCTCCCTTTATCATCTTGCCACTATACAAGAAAATGTCTTCACTTTCTCCATATTCTGAAGTAAATTTAAATTTCAAAGAAGTGTTGTTAGCGTCTGTCGATATTGGGTGTACAAACCTAGGGTTATCTAAATTGTCTCTTACCTCTTCTAATACATATATGTTAAGAGTTTCATAAAGACCTGTAGATACCTCTGGTAAAAACGCAGTTCCTTCTGAATATCCCAGTTCACTGTTGTATTCTAAATTTAATTCGTTAGAATTATTATCAAAGAATCTAAGATTTTGATATGACATTATTACCTAATTTTTTTATCTTCCTTTTTCATCGTATATGATTTGTAAATTTTTAAGTAATTTACAGAATCAACCCAATCAGCAAGTATTTCTTGAATGAAATTAACAAAGTCATTCATTTGATTATTTCTCCAAATATGGTTAGATATAGAATTTTTAAGAATGTTACTTCTATATTCATTACCTAAATTCTTTCTATCGTCAAATGCAGTTTCTCTAATAGAGTATAATCTTTTTCTTCTGCTTTTAAATAATTTATCAAAAATACTCATTATATTGATTTTCTATTTTTTGCTTGAACTTTTGCAAATATAGTATTCTTCACGGCAGGTTCGTCAAAATAAATTGACATTGCAGCCTTTTCTCCGGTCTTAACTTCGTCTTTCACAATTAAATTTTTACTGTCTAACCATCCTCCTCTGAATAAGGCAACCTCTTCTTTTTCAAGAATGATATCGCCAAATGAATCTAGGTTTATTACGTTTTCAGGAAGAGCTGCACCAGGTTCAAAATTAACCTGTTTTGTAGTTACGTTTCTTTTAAAGAAAACCATCTTTTGTTTACCATTTCCTATTTCAGTTAATACTGGAGTTGAAGGAGTTACAGTCACTGTTTCAGATATGTAATACCCTAACCTTCTTGCTGTTTCTTCTTTTTCAGAAGTAAACTTAACATTAACTGAATCTATTCCATCAATATTTTCAACTATTGCAACAATATCAGATTTAGGTAATCTATCTCTTCTAGTAATATTTATTAAATATTCTGCAACCTTTGATCTAATTTCAGTAGCAAGATTAGCTTTAGTGTATCCTTCAAAATATCTTACCTTGATATCCATTCTAAAATATTGTGGTTTCGGATCTACTATTTTTATTTCTGTAGTTACCATTTGCCTTCCTGATTTTTCTAATAAACCTCTAATACCTTCTTTTTCGATTTCTGTAAAAAAGAATTCAGAAGTATCTAAATTAAAATAATCCTTATTATTTTGTAACTTTTTTAAAGTATTAGGCAACATGAACAGATAGATAACATTATCATCGTCTAAATATCCATCATCTGTAGTGTTATATGCATCTAAATAAGAAAACATACCATATCTTGAAAGAAAGTGCTCATAGTTATCAGGAGTTGCTAATACAAATGAATGTGACTGTAATGGGGCAATTAACTTTGTTAATTCAATATCTTCTGGATTTGCTCCCATTTTAGGTGCAACTGTAAATTCAGATTCTAATAATTCATTTAGATCATGCGTATTTCCTAGTGAATCCGTTCCTTCAGTTTTAAATTCAAAAGATAAATCAGCTCTACCGTTTAAATTACCCATGGCTCCTTCTATTTTTAAATACTCTACTTCTATCGTAGATCCTGAATCAGGGATTTCACCAAAGGATCCATTTCCAAAATAAATATCTAAACCACCCGTAATACCTGTTTTGACAAGATATCCCTGGGTTCCTTTTTTCATATCATATAGAGAGTCATATTTAGTCCAAAGGCTTGAATTTATTTTTATTCTAACCTGAGAATGATCTACCATGCTTTTTGTTATAACATTAAAAGATTGAAAGGCTTCTCCGGTAGATGTTAAATTCTGAGACTCATATTCACCCTGCACCACTGGAACAAATATGTAATTAGAATTTGATTTTTCTAATCTAAATTGATCGTTACTAGTTCTTAGAGTATATCTAAGACCGTTATCTTTACATTCTATAATAGCATTGGCAGGAATGTTTAAAGCGTCTCCTGCAATATCTTCTAAACCTGAAACACCTAATCTTAATTTTAATTCACCTGAAGCGGCAGCTCCTCTAAATGAATCATGACCAGCTAGCCTAGATAAACCATATATCGATTCTGGATTTTGTGCTGTTAAAATATTCTGTTCAACTGTTGCGTCTTCTATGTAGAAGAATATCAATCTACCTATTTGCGAAATAACATCAAGTAGTTGTGAAAAGGGTGAAGCTGTTGTAAAAGCTCCTTCTACCTCTCCGTATACCCTAGTAACATAGGATCTTACGTCGTCGATCATTTCTCCAACTTTAATTCTAGATGTTGATAAAAAATTATTATCTGCCATTTTTATTTTATTAGTTTTATTATACGTAAACTCCTAATTGATATCTATTATCAATTCGTATGTCTACAAACACTGCATGCCTATCAACTTCTTTCGTGAAATCAACATCAACAGTTACATTAAATTTTCTAGCCAAAGGCGCATATTTATAAATTTGTTCAGCAACTACCTTTTTTAATAAATAGTCATTATAACTTAAAGAATAAACATAATCTTCTAGATTTGCGCCAAATTCGGGATCTCCTAATACATCACCTCTTCTTGTAAAAAGAATAGTTTCTATCTGTGTCATTAACCTAGCTAATTCAGAACTAATTTCTAATTTGCTTGGATCGAATCCAGGATCTCCTTTTGCTTTTATATAAAACTCCATTTAACTATATATTCTATTAAGAATGCATCATCCAATCGGTGCCTTCATCTGTTTTTATTTCTTCAATCAATGCTTCCAGTTCTCCTTCACCTAAACCTTGAATTGCGTCTGCATTGACTTCAATATTTCCAGGTAAAGCAAAACCAAATATACTTAACTTTTGTCCTAATGAAATTTTAATCTTTGCAGCACAATATCTAAAGAATGCTTCATCTTCAAATAATGCACACTCTGGAATTGTTTCATATACTTCTAATATAATATCTCTGTTAGGGGTTTCTCCAGTAAATTTAATCTCATGTGTTAGTTGGTTATAGTGATAGCCAATGGGGTTTTCTAGAATTTGTCTAGCCATATCAAAGAAACTTTCATTAACCACGTAATATTGAAGGTTCTCTGCTGCATCTACTACACCATCTCCGCCAAACATTCCAGTGTACATCATTCTTTCGATAGCAAAATCACCTTGTGAAAATCTAATATCTGTTCCACCTGCATACTTTGATCCAGTTTCAAAACATCCATATACTGAATAAACTTCTCCACCACCCGTAACTGGATCCATCTTTGGAAGAGTAAAAGATCTTTTATTTTTAAAATAAGTAGAATTAAAAATTTCTTTTGGTAAAACCATAAAGTTTTCTTTCATCGAATACTCATAATTCTTATAGAACCACTTCTTTGCTCTTTTAACAATATTCTGAACTTCTGATTTTGGAAGATTCATAGGAATCATACAAGATCCTGTTACTTCAGATGCTAATTCATTTACAAAATTATTAAAACACTCCGTGTCCCATGAAGGTGGAGTTGTTAAGTTAGACTGATTTCCTATTATATTATCACTCATTTTGTTTTATTTATTTTTAAACTTCTGTATAAAGTATTTTTTCAGTATTGTCAAACCTTGCGGTTCTTTTATCATATTTACCATCTCTAAATATACCACCTTGCATCGTCCCTTTCATTATTCCATTTCCATATATGTAACAGTCTTTTAATACACATGACTGATGAACATAAGAACTTTCTAATTTAGAGGAATTAATTTGAGTAGATTGATAAAAATTACAAGTGTGTATATCGGATCCATTTATATCACATCCGAAGAAATCGCAATTTGTAAATTCTCCTCTCAAAGAACATCTTACAAATTCATATCCTTCTAATTCTACACAATATGATAAGTTACCGTGATCAACTTGAATTGTACCATTATCGGCATCATAGTTAATATGTCCTTTTGTTAATTCACCATGAGTAAATAACCTAAGAACTCTTTCCCTAATATTAGGCCAGTGTAAATCTATTATCTTTTCATTGTCATTTAAATCAACCGTTAATTTAACATCTTGATTCCAACCTGTATTAATAGTTTTCCAATCTTTTCTAGCCTTTATAATTCTTTCATTCTTAGCAAGAATTTTTCTAAGTTCTATAGAATTAAGATTATTAAATTGAACTCCACTTGTACTATTCCACAATTGAGTTATGAAAAGATCTAGCATTTGTAGAATCTTAGAAGTTTTCTTTTCCCAATCTTCTCCACCGAGATATCTAAATTCTAAATAATTCTTATGTCTTTTTTCAAAGTTAATTCCATAATATTTAGAATCAGGATATATGAAATTACTAGGAGTAATATTTAATCCATCGTAGAAATAAGTATCTGACTTGGGTAGAACGAATTTGATTGATTTTGCGTATGCAGAATCCTTTCTTTCAGGAAAAAACTTAAAGACTTGACTTTCTTTAAAATCTAAAATAAATTTAAGAACATTCATCTTAGATATTCTATGCTTATTTTCTATTTTATCAGTATCGAAAGAAAGGTTTAAGTGAATAGAACTTCTATCATTTGTATATCCATTTTCTTCTATCCATTTACATACTTTAATAATCATCATCCTTGCAGCATAATATGGCTGTGCACCAGTTACAAGTTCCATTAGTTTTTCACCACCTGACATATCAGGTTCAATTTTAAACTCATCTCTTGTAACTTCAAAATCACTATGTGCCTTTGCTTCTACTCTAATCTTTTTACCTAAAAGACCCGCTAATTCCTTAGCAGTCGTATCGATATCCTTATTAGAATAAAATTCAAATTCAACGCCTACTAGTGCATTCTTTAATATGTCTGAATTATTAATATTATTCATTTACGTAATTATATAACTTAAGTTGGTTTATATATCTCTGTTAGATACACTATAACGTGAAAAAGCCCGAGTGATCGGGCTCTTTCAACTAAATTATAGATTTGATTATAGTTTAAGGAATACTTTTCTAGTATCTTCTTCAACTCTGATCACTTGAACAGTAATATCTGCACCTTTAGAAATATCTTTAATATCTATATTATCAGGAAACTCGGATATGTGTAATAATCCAACTACACCTTCTTCTATTTCTACAAATAAACCATAGTCTTTAGTAGATTTTACAACACCAACTACCTCAGTTTTTTTATTGTATCTTGAAGAAATACCTTCCCATGGATCTACTTTCTTTTCCGCTGGAGAACCCTGTACTAACGTTATTTTTCTTTCATTAATAACTTCTTTAACATAGAATTTTATTTCAGTACCTGGCTCTAAAGACCTGTCTCTGTGTGCTTTTGAAGTTTCAGTATCTAGGTCGTTAACGTGAATCATTCCAGTTAAGCATCCTTCAAATTCAACAAATACTCCATATTTCGCAGAGCCAGTAACGTGGCCTATTCTTTCTACTGTAATATCTTCTTGAATATTTTTAATAGTGTTGGGGATAAGTGCTCTTAAATAAGCTCTATGAGAAACAACGACTGTTCCTTTTTCTTCAGAATAACTAACAGGAACTACATACATTTCTGTATTAATAATAGACTCAAAGTTATGTAATTTATTTACGCCAGCTAAAGAACCCGGCATAAAGCAATCAACACCTTGAACCTCTACAATATATCCTCCACCTGGAATCATTTTACTAACAATACCGCTATACGCTGTATTTCCATCATCTATTGAAGCTACAATCTCTTTAACAACCTTTGTCTTAAGACCTGCCGCTACGGAACCTATCATGTATTTTTTAACATTCATTGACGTGTCAGCTATTAACTGAACATCAACTTCAACTCCTTCTTTTAAAAGTTCTTTTACTTCTGGAGTTTCTCTTGATAAATCTACGTAAATCAATTCTCTATAGCCTACGTCGATTGAAGCCCACTCGGTGTCTATTCCATATACCTTTCCAGTGTAGCTTTCACCGATATTAAGAGAATATAGAGTGTTAGATGCCAGTGAATGTCCTTCCATTAAGTCAAATAACTCCTGGGCATACGGCTCCCTACTGTATACCTTTACACCTTTAGGTACTTTAATATGTGGATTTGGTTTTCTAAACTTAGTAGGACAATCCGCCTGGTAAAGATCCCACATGAATTCTCCATTTTCATCTAGAAAATCTGTGTCTGGGCCAGGTTTAACTTTTTCGGGATTTGTTGATTTTAAAGAAGTTTCTACTTTAACTTCTGTTTCTTGATTAGCTTCTACAAGCTTTGTCGTGGTAGAGAGTCTTGGTCTCTTTTGTTTTTGAGTTGTCTTTGTTGACATTTACTTTGTTTTTAAAAGGGTTAATGTATGTTTTACTAGTTATATATCAAATTACGGTGGCGTCAAATCCTATCATTGGAATATATGGAACAGTTCCTGCAGGAATACCTCCAAGATAAATAAATTTCATTTCACTAAGATGAGTAAAATAAGAATATGCAAGTGCCTTTGCGACAGCTGATGCAGCTCCAGCTTTATCTAATCCGAAATCTTTACCTGAATTAAGAGCTCTTCTTAAATTATCTGCTAATTTCTTTTGATTTCCATAGCTAACACCTATATACTTTCCTCCCAGTGGAGGAACTGATGAACATGGAGGTGTTGGTGCAGATGTTGCGAAAGGCTGTATCGCAGTATCTTTCCAATATTTTAATGTTGCTTTTGCAAGCTCTTTATATGGATCGTCCTTGCTACCGCCTTCCGCTAGCATTGCAGCTTCTAATCCTAATTCAACTATTAATGTATTTCTAATTTGCTTTGCTAAAGTTCCCGTTTTAGACATATCTATATTCACAATAGAACCTGTATCTTCGTCTGCTTCCGTTAGCGGACATCCTTGCCATTTTTTTCTTAATTCATTATTAATAAAATCAGGTTTAATTTTATCCTTTCTTTGACCATAGTGTTCTGTTCCGTTCCATGTGAATTCTGAAATAACATTGGTAGTTAGTACGGGAGGCATTTTATTGTTTTCGTCAAAAGGCTCTTGTATTTTTAAATTAGTAAGTTTAAAAGGATATCTAACCTTCATTTTTTCAGAAGGATCCATTTCTTCATAATTTTCTGGAAGCTCTGTGTCAAATGGCCATGGATATTTAATAGGCTGTGAAGCTTCCATTTTTATAGCCCTTTCATGCCACACTGTTGTTACGCTACCTACTCCATTTTTATTAGTTGCAACCACAGCATCTTCATCTAGGGGGTGTGATTTTAAGATTTCTTCTCTAACGTACATAGATACTAACTTATGAAACTCGCCTCCCTTGTCGTTTGCATTATAAACTTCACCAACATCTTTTACAAAACTATCCCAACTCCAATCTAGGCTCTTTAATTTTTGAATGGCTGATTGCCTATTAGCCTTTCTTTGATTAATAACATTATTACCAAACCCACCCGTACTTCCATTAGAGTTTGAAACATGTTTATTTCTTCTAAATCTATCGAGCCATTCCCAAAAGGCATATCTTTTATCTTTATCTGTAATATCTTCAAATTGCATTAATAGTCTCGTTGCAAAAATCCTAGCTAATTCATCTCCAGTTTCTTCACCATCTAAGCGGTGAAATTCAAAATACTTAAATCTATATAAGTTTTCCTCGCTATCGTCTTTAAACTCCTCTAAATACTTATCGAGTTCTTCAGTGGGTTGATATTGAATTCCTCCTCCAATATCTCCTTCTAATTTATTATATTCTGGATCATTATCTTTTCCAGCAATATTTAATCTAGATCCTGCTCCGGCTGCACTTGCAAGCCATGTTGCAATTCCTATTTTCTTTTCTTCTGTATCTGGTGTTTCCATGACAGGTTCTCCTTTTTCAAAAAGGTCAGTAAACCATTGCTCATAGCTTGAGATAAATGTAGATTCTCCAGGGGAATTCTCATGAATTGCAGTTCCAGGAACACATGTAGAAAGTCCCTTAACAGCTGCAACATATTCATTTGCTAATTTATTGCCGAAATCGCCTGCACTATTAGGATCTTCATTGAGAAGTATTGCAGTTACGTTTGTTATAAATAGTGGCCAAAGTGCAGTCATTCTTATTTATTTTCCTGTTGATAGTCTGGATGCTTACTCTTTAAAGATGCAACACCAGATGGAGTAGGTGGCAATGAAACCGCAGTTCCAGATGGACCAACACCAGTTGGATGAATGTGGTTTTCAAAAAGAGTTAAATACTCATCTAACCATGCTTCTAATGATTTACCTCTTACGGCAGGTTCTGAAGTATCTTCTCCACTTTCACCAGTATTACTTAAATATACGTCTCCTGAATCTATGAATATTCTATCGTCCGTAGAAATTTTAATATCACCTACTTCGTCGATTTGAATTATAGGTCTTTCTTTTGCGCCAAATCCTCTAGTAATTACAAGACCATCTTCTTCTGAGTGATAAATTCTTACGTTTCTTTCAGCATCATACACTAAGCTGATTACGTTTTCAGCATTACCCGCTCCATCTAATATATCTTCTTTAAGATCAAGATTTTGTTCTATTTGAAACCAATATTCAGGATGATATAAATTTCCATTATCAAATCTAGCTGCAACTATATCTCCTATTCTTGGAACATGATGTGAACCTATTGCATCTCTATTCATAGGAGTTGCCCATGGAATAGCATCATCTGGTAAATTATCATATTTACCTAGGACCTTAACCTTACATCTACCCATTTTAAGAGGATCGACATTATCGATAACTTCTCCTAACCAATGAGTGTCTCTGAGATTATCAGTATTTAATTCTTTTTCGGTTGACATATATTAATCGTTTACATTACCAAGGGATTCTGCGGCTGCCTTTGTTAAAGCGTCTCCTACACTTGCAGATGTATCTACATTAAATACGTTTTCAGCAATATTGGCTCCTATATTATCTACTCCATCTGAAACTCCACTTAGAGCATCTTGATATATGTTCTCGAAATTAGGGACTCTACCTCTTACCGCATCTCTTGCACCTTGTACTAATTCATCTTTCTTTTCTCTTGCTAATCTATTAAGATCATCTAATCCTCTTTCACCTAATTCTTTAAGTTTTCCTTTAAGTTTATCTCCAAGAAGGCCAAGTATTCCATCTGCTTTATAATCTTCAGAATCATGGGCAGGTGATAATCCACCCGGAATAGTGTCTGATACAATTCCATTTAAAACCCTAGCGTCCATCTTGTCTATAATTTCATACGACATTTCAATAGTCTGTCGAGCTTGTTCACCTGGATTTTTGGTAAGTTCTCCAAATATTTCTGAACCAGTATTTAAAGAAAATTCACATTCTCCAAATCTAAACATAAAGAAAGGTCTGCTAGCACTTCCCGAAATTCCTTCATTACCATTATTAACACCTAAACTTGGTTTCATATTTCCAGGAAAACCTTTAATAGCAGCTAAGTCTATTCTTTTAGGAACTCCAGATAATTCTATTCTAGATATGTTCTGAAATTTTCTAACTTCAGTAATATAAACTACCATTGAAAACTTTCTTAAATTCTCAGGTAATATCCAATTCCATTTAACCTCATCGAATACTGCCTTTCTATAAAGGTGCATAAGACCAGAAACTCTAAGGTTAATAGATTCTAAACAGCTCAATGTTAACTTTGCATCATCTCCTCCAAAATATGGATTATTAGGATCGAATGCTGTAATCGCTCTATCAACTCCCTGTAATCCTTGAAAGAACCATGGAGTATTTCTATTTATATCTAATAATGCTTTTTTAAATTTAACAAGATTTGATAATCTATCTTCATAAAATTTAACTGTTCCAGAATTACCACCTGAACTAAGTCCGCCCATCTTATTTTTATCAGATTCAGATTTATGAGATCCATCCATTTTAGAAGAATCAGTCTCTTCCCTGTAACTAGCTCCTAAATGATTCATATAAAATTCTTCTGCAGCACCTGACAAAAGAGGAGAATTAGTGTGATCTGACACGTTAAATAATATAACGAATGAAAGATACGTAGGATCCTGATAAGGAGACTGGGCTAATTTACCTTTTTGAAAATCTAATTTGTTTTTGAAATCTGACATATAGTATATATTCTTATTAGTTTAGTGCTATCCTTCTAGATTATTAATTCTACTAGGCCACTCTCTTCTTAGCATAGTTAACTTTTGAATAATACCAGTATTTTGCTTATAGATATATTTAATTCCTCCTATTACATAGTAACCCGTTAAGAATTCATCTTTAACTTGATCTACGTTTAATTCATTTACATTTTCAGCTTCTACGTCCTGATCTGTATCAAATCCTTTATCATCTTTAGCTTCATTTATACCCTGCTGTGAAGTAATTTGTGTAAAACCTGATTTCATAATCTGAACAGGTATTTTCTGCCATAAATGTATTCCCGGATTAAACGTTTTTAAAGTTACCTCTAGTTTCATTTTATTCATTTCATCTAGATTTTGCTGATTGCTTATAGCAGAATATGAATAATTTAAATGAACATTCGGCATATCGTCGGATTGAATAGGAAGCCTTCCAACATACTTTGATTTTACCTCTTTAGTATATCTGTCTTCATCTCTTCTGCCCTTTAGAGGTTCATCTATATCCTTCATGTTTTCACTTGCAAGAGGTTCCAGCTCATGGGCAACTACACCCACTGAATCATTTTCCCAATATATCATTTTCCTTTTATAGCCGTTTTTCTTAGCTAAAGCACCTGCATTGTTAACAAGGTTATAGCTTTCTATAAACGTGTTAGTTGAATTCATTGAAGATGCGTTCGTTAATATATTAGGGGATTCTATTTTATTAGAAGTTTGTTCTTCTCCGTCTTCGTCAAAGTCTATGTCCATGTTGATGAAAGTTTCATCTAAGCCTTCTTCTGAATTTAATAGTGCATTAACGTCAACAAAACATAAATTATAGTAAGGATCTATACAATATGTTTGAAAACTATCTTCACCTATATATGAGTGTTCTACTAAATTATTTAAAAATTCTAAGTTAGGCTGACATGCGTTAAGAGCTTTCATAGAATCGTCGGATGAATCTATATTTGTAGCTAATCCTAATTTTAAATTTTTAGCAAACTCTTCAATCTGTTCTCTAGAAGTACCTTCATAGGATGCACATCCTTCAGAATGCATTGTCGGTATTTTCATAGTTCCTTGAAAAACATATTTAGCTCCATTTGTTGCTCTTTTCAAATCATTAGCAGGAGGACCTGATATTTCGTCTATATCAAAATCTATTCTAATATCTTTAAAAGTATCTTGCTGTCTGGCGGCTATTCTTACTGAGATAACATCTCCGTCCCTTGGGGTATTATCAGCATCAAACGTACCTTGCGTATCCGTGATAACTACACTTATTGTTGGAATTCTTACACTACAGTCGATTTCCATTTTCTTAATAGATTCGTCTGAAAATGAATTACCATTAACAACTATCATCGGTACGGGACCGCCATACTCGTGGCTTATCTTCTGTGCACCCTCTTCTTCTTCATGTGAATCAAACTTTATTACGTCTAATTCTAAAGAGTGCTCTAATACATTTAAAATGTGATTATCTATTGGCATCCTTTTTAAATTCTAATTTCTCCGTTAGTAACTTCAATATTCTCTTTACCTGATTGTAAAATATTAGGTGGTAGAATTTCTTTATTATATTTCTTACTTAAATACTCTATTCTATTAGCGTCTTTAACCGGTAATCTTTTAGTATTTATAAACTGATCTCTTATTGGATTTTTATAATTCTTATTAAGAGTAAGTTTAAATTTCTTTTTAGCTATGTCTCTTTTAGGAATAAAAAGAACATCTCCTTCTTTTATAGAAAATGGATTTGAAATACCATTAAATTTTAAAATAGCATCAGCGTGATCATGGGTACCATATTCATTTAATGAAACTAAATCAATTCTACATGTTTCGTCACTTTCCACAATATGTATACCCTGTACTGAACTCTCTTCTTGTTCTAGAAAAATAAAAGTAGGAGTTGACATTGTTAATTTGCCATCCGCAATTTGCTTTTTATCTACACTATATAGTTTCATTATCCGTTAGCTATTTTTCTAAATTCAGAGTTAAGCGCCTTTCTCTTATCTTTACCACCATACGCAGTTTCTATATACGTTTGATTAACGTCAACTCCATCTTCAGGTTGTAAATAGAATCTACCCCTACCCATGTTAAACATAGACTCAATATCCAGTTTATCTCTAGCTCTACCTGGTTTAAGAGTTATTTCTACTGTCATTCTTTCAGGAAAATCCTGTACACCCATACCTCCTTCAAATGTAACGTTAGTTTCTCTACATGTTAAATTACCGACAAGCATTATAGGATTTAAAGGATTACCAACTGTGAGGTGCCATGCACCTGTAGGGTCTCCTGTTAATAAAGAAGCCGCACCTTGTCCTCCTGATGGAGAATTAAACATTTTCATTAAAGTACCTCCTAATATATTATTTAAAAATTTAGAATCTTTTCCGTTAGCTAATCCCTTTACGTCATTAACAACTCCCTTAAACATGTCTCCTAAACCAGACGCAACACTTTTAATAAATCCACTATAGTTACCCGATTTAATTAAACTAAGATCACCTAGGGGTTTACCAGCAGATCCGTTTCCAACGTATCTTACAGATCCTCCCCAGAAAGGAGCCTGACTGGAAGTTAGTACCATTATATTTGCAAGCTGATCTAGCATTAATATTTTAGGGTTTGCACCACCAAAGGATCTTAATTCATATTCAAATTTAAGCTTAAATTCTTGATTAAACGTTAAACCCTGATCTCTAAAAGAAACATCTTTAATAACGTTAACAGGTCCAAATACATGGTTTGGGTATGTAGTTGACATGGCATCATATCCACCTCCTCCGTTTTTTCTTCTCTGGGCCGTTATACCGTCTACTCCACCTGCTGCGTTTGCCGCTGCAGTACCAATTACACTAGAATCTAGGAATTGTCCAAATGCACCTCTTCTGCTTGAATTGTTAGATTGCTTTGTCTGCATTGATGCAGATTCATCTTTCCAATTATATCCATGTGACCAATTAAGGATTGAGGACATACTGTTACCAGTTACTTCACTCATCCACGTTACGGCTCTGGCAATATCGGGCTGATCTGTTTCACGCACTTTACCATCTTTATCAATATCCATCGGCGTAATAATATCATCTTGAACTGGATATGGAAATCTTCTCAAAGTCAGTAGATAATTATTAGGTATTTTACCATTATATCTACACATTGCAAAGTCAGCATAATTATACATATATCCATATCCACTTGAACTAGATGCATTATTTTTAGTAACTTCTACTATTTTAGAAACGGTAGGATTGTCTAAAGTTCTTTCATCTATTTTATTATATTCAATAGAGTCTACTCCTTTAGATTTGGCAGATCCACCGGGTGTAAAGAAACTACCTCTATAATTTACAAGACTATATTTATTAAAAGTAGAATATACATGAGGACCGTCTGTGATTTTTTCTTTAGTATCTTTACCATCTTTACCTCTTTTATAGTAAACTACGGAATCAGCTTCTTGGGTATAATACTGTGCTTTACCTCCACTTCTAACATTAGATAAAGGTTCTCCCACTAAAAGCGCTCTGCTTCTTGCGTTAGGGTTATCAAAACTTCCAAGTATTGTATTCTGAGGATCCACGTTTTTTGGAACGCTTTTGCCGTCAGGGCTGGAAAAGTCGAAGAAATTATCAACTTTATCTCCAAATCCTGAAACTGATGATTTTAAACTGGAAGCGGCACCCGCTGGTATCAATCCAAATAATGGCATATTGTAATATTATGTTTTTTACTAGGTTTTATATATTCACAATTCTATGTCATCCAGATCGTCTGACTGTGGTCTATATAAAAGCTTATCATAATATTTATCCGTCTTTGGTTCTCTATCTCCTAAAAACTTCTTGAGATGGGCAGCATATACTCCCCTGGATTGATAATAATATTTGCCAGAAGAATATACACTTCTGCTTGAGAGTTCAAATATATCTTTAAAATTCTTTTCGATTAAGAAATCTTGTATATTATTAAATAGATCTATTACCTCTGTCTTGGTTTTAACACACATTACAGAATCAACTGAGATCATATAAGATTCCCATTTAGAATCTATTTGATTCTGAAAGTCTTTCATAGATTTATAGTTCTTTCTAGAAAGACCGAATGTTGTAGTTCTATTATTAAAGTCTTTTGAAAACTTCATACCGAAGAGATATCTTTTTAAGAAATCTATATTGTCATGAAACTTAGTAATTCTTATTTGATACCTTGGCATATCCTCATCGAACTTAACGTCATGAATTATTCCATAAACGGGAAATACGATATGAGAATGTCTAGTGTTGGATATAAGGGCATGTATTCTTTCACCCTTTGAAAATAATTTATGTCTTATCATTATAGATCGATTATCTTGACGCTTTCGAATCTTTTAAGAACGTCTTTAGGATAATCATCTCTATTAATAACAGTTAATTGTAAGGTGGCAGAAGGTTCTATTGTTTCTTGTAAGAATATCTTAAAGTTGTCGATTGTTTCTACATCTAAATTTTTAAATAAATAAATGATTTTTTCTAAGTCTGCATTCTTATTTAGAACATTAATGAAAGAATCTCTTATTGCTAGACCGATTACGGAACGATGTGGTTCAGTGTCATAGGGATCTGATTTAACAAGCTTGTTTCTAATGCTATAAAAATCTATGACTGTTTCTCCTGGATTGTTTCTACAGAATTTATTAAATTCCTTTCTGCTGTTACACCAAACACATTCTATTGTAATTTCTTTAATTTCGGTCGTTGTTATCATTTTATCATTTTCTCCAGCTCTTTAATCTTGTCTTTAAGAGTTTGGATTTTATGTTTTGTTTCGATGGAAGAAGGACTGTAATTAGTTCCCCATTCTGTCACCACCTTTATTTGATTGGATTGTTTTGAATTACCAAAATCTAATCCAACATCAATACAGATATCTTTAATAAAACTAATTTTATCATCAATGCCCTTGTCAAAATCATAGACAATAACCGACTCATATTTTTCGCCGGCCGCATTGATGTTATCATCCGTCACATTTTTGATTACACCGTTATCTGCTATCTTAAGAGTTATCTCCTGCATTTAGTCTTTCTTCTAGGGATTGTTGAACTTTCTTGTATATTTTCCTAGCCGCTTTTCTATCAGCTCTATAAGTTTCTTTATCTTTGATCGTAGTCATTGCGAAGGCTTCTTCTAATAAATCAATCTCTTCTTTATTATAACCCACCTTAGTCCATGTTTCCTTTAATGAATTAAGCTTTGAACCTAACTGTTCTTCAATTTGGTCATTGACTTTTTTCTCATGAGCCTCTTGAAATTGCTTTCCTTCTTCCTGTTTCATGGCGTACCATGCAATTCCCTTTTCAGAGAATCTTCCCCATTCGTTTTTAGCTTTTAATAACCCAGCTCTTTTGTAGGTGTCTCTTCTGTATTTTCTTGCTTGACTCATATTTTATAATAATTAGTTACAAATTCAGTTATTTGTTCGTTTAAAAATTCTTGTAGGTTATTTATCTCTATTTGAGAAACAGCTGATTTAGAGATCTCTTCTAAGATTTGTTCCTTTTCTTCTTCAGAGTTTTCAACTAACATGTTAAATATTTCTTTCTTAGGAAGATTAATTCCTACACTTAATTGAAATGATTCAACGTTCTTAGCAGATAAAGTTTTAATTAATTGACCGAGTGGAGAATTAGTTTCTTTAACTTCTACTTTCTTTTCAATTTCTTTAATAGGAGCTTCCTTCGCTTTAGGTTTATTATTTCCAATAAGATCAGCTCCAGGAAAAGGTAATCCCTCAGTGGTTATTAGTTCTAAAAACTCAGGTAATACGTTGTTGAATATTTTAGATCCATCAGTGAAGTGAGTGAATTCAGAATCTTTAGATTCTACCTCAACTACTTTACCGAAATTATCTCCCTTTTTCCACTGATATTTTACAATATCTTTTTCTTCAGTTGTTTGCATGATTTAACCTATTTTATTATTATACACCTAAACTTAGAAAAGTTTAAGCTGTGGTATAATATAGAAGGTATTAGATTCTCCTTCTTGATAGAACTTTATAAAGTCGTTTATAAAGGCATGGGATGTAGATGGTCCTATCATTGCCTCTGTCTTTTTAATATACCTTCTAAAAAACTCATGGCTTCCATGTTCTTTTAAATAGTCTTCTAGGCGGTTTACTTCCGGTAAGTTTATTCTATTAATGCTCATTCCATACTATTACTTGTTCAACAATAATTCCTGCCTTTTTTAATAAAGAAATACCTGACAGATCTCTATATCCTTCACAGTAGAATACTTTTTCTACACCAGCTTGTATAATTAACTTAGCGCATTCAAAGCATGGAGAAGTAGTAGTATATAGGATCGATCCTTTCGAAGTAAGTGTAGATTTTGAAATCTTCATTAGTGCATTTGATTCTGCATGTAAGACTTCTTGTTTAGTAACTTGTTTAGAACAACAAGTATCTTCACATTCATATCCTTTTTCTATTAGAATTTCTTTGTGGTCAGGATTATCTATATTTCTAGTTTGAGTTTCTTCACATTGATTATCAAAACCATGTGGAGTTCCATTATATCCAAATGAAACAATCTGCTCGTCTTTAACTACTATACAACCGACCTTTCTTCTCTCAGCATAACTGAGTTTAGAAATTTGATATGCTATTTGCATGTATATTACGTCTACTGAAATTCTTGGCATATTACTTTATAAATAAAAAGGGTCCATGTATTATACATGAACCCTTTAAAAAGTTTATATTGTTAATTTTAATATTAAGCTTCTGGAGTTTCCTCACCAACAGCTGAATCAGACTCTTTCATCTCATTCACTTTCTTAGAATATGATTCGATCATTTCATTACATGCAGCTTCATAAGCTTCAATTGAATAATCTTCTTTCATTTCTTTAAGAGATTGGGCAGCTAACGCTCCAACTAATGCAGCATTTTCTTTCATATATGTTTCAACAGTATGCTCATCATGTGCATCGTCTTCCCAAGCTTTAGCTTCATTTTTACATGATTCGTAAACCTCTTTTAACATATCAGAAACTAGTCTTACTTCTTCCTCTTCTTCAGCAACTTCTTCAGTTTCTTCTTCAGCAACCTCTTCAGTTTCTTCAGCTTCAGAAATTTCTTCATTTCCAGCAGCATCGACAGTGTCTTCTAATTCAGCTTCTAATTCGTCTGATTTGTCTTCAGGAGTTTCACAGTCATTGTCAACTACTTCAGTTTCATCTTTTAAATTTTCAGCAGGTAAACCAGCTTCTTCACCAGATTCAGTTACTACTTCTTCAGTTTCAACTGATTCAAATTGTAAAGAATCAATTCTGATATTCATTGAAGCCATTTCCATTGGTTCAGTGCCATCTTCATAGTCCACTGTTGCAAATAAATCTCCAAGTTCTATGATTTTAAATCTTCCAGGAAATCTAACGTTTTCTCCGTAAACAGTTTCACCTTTCTTAATTGCTTTTTGAGCTTTCTTTAATTTAGGGTGTAAACCTTCGTTAAGTTCTTCAGTAGATTCTTCTACAGCATCACCGTTTCCTTGAACTTCTTCCGCCTTTTCTTCAGATTGTTCAACTGGCTCAGCTGTCGCAACTACGTCTTGTTGCACCTCCTCAGTTCTATCCATCTCAGATAAAAACTGTTCAAATGATTTTAATTTTGCCATAATTTTTTATTTTATTTGTTTTTGTTGTGTTAATTACTATCTATATATCCCTTTTTATAGGGTTTTAATCTTATTTTGTTTCATCCAGGCTTCTAGCTCTTTAACTGCTCTATCGAATACCCTGTTTCTATCAATTTTTAATTCAAATGAATTAAAGTAATTTTTCATCATATAATACGCAGGTTCTACGCTTTCATCATTCGCTGCTAGATCTTCTACGTGTTTAGAAACTTCATACGCATAATATGCAGATTTTTCAGCCATAGGGTTTGTCATTGCTTGATAGAATTGTCCACCATAGAATTTACCTACTATGTCTCCGAATTTTTCTTTCATTTCTATCCATGAAATTCCTTCTAATCCAATCCATAATTTGGCCTGAACAGATTTTGTATCTTTTCTAATAAAACCTGCCTTAGCCATTTCTTTAGATATATCTTTAATTTTCTTAGGAATTGGTAATTTACCAAACTCTTTTTCCCATGTAGAAATTTCTTTGTCGTTTACAAAGGATTCAAATAGCTTTATGTGTTTCATTTTTTAGTTATTTGTATTTTCAAAGAAGAAGTACCCTGTATAATTCTATGATACTCTCCTGCATTTACTTCTATATATCCTTTTAATTCTATAGGGAGCTTATTATCATATTGGAACTTCCAATCATTTTCATTTAAGGCTTCAATAACCCTGTCCTCCTCGTCGAAGTGCCATTTAAAAAGATGTTCAGGTTGGTTTGGTAAGAATTCTCTAATGATTATATTTTTCGAAACAGCCGTCTCCGTAAAGGGTAATGTTTTATCATCGACCATGGATATCATTTCTTCCATAGACATTTCTCCACAACCGCAACTTTTACATTTACAATCTTTATCTACCATGGTTGATCGCTTTTTATACCAAGCTGTTTTCCAAAAAGAGTAGGTCCGTAACATGCCCAAAATCCCGCCTTAGTCGGATCCATCTTAGCCATTTTATCACAACCGTGTCTAGCCCAGAAGTTAGCTGCTCTTCCCGGGTCGTCGTTCTTAATAGTAGATGAAGGATCTCCCCATTCTAATTTCTTAGCAATGATGTTTCCTTCTTTATCAGTTCTTCCACTATTTCTGTAAACTATGAATTTCTTATTTCCACCCCTCGTTGGTGAATCTAATTTTACATTCTTTTGATTTCCTCCTCTAGGTTTATAGACTGCTTTAGTTCCTACTTCTAGATTTTTAGCCATCCATCCTGAAGGACCCTTTAAGATAATATTGTTTTTATCCCAATATTGTTTTACTTCTTCAAATAATTCAATATATGCATCGCTTCCTAAACGAAAGAATGAATTAGTAAGATCTAATCCTTCTTCAATGTGAGCTTTTAATTCGGGTGAAACTTCGTTCCAATCTTCAAATGTCTTTATAAACTTCATAACTTATATATCTATGATAGAACGAGCTCCTTTAAAAACTCCTGTTTGTATCGCTGTAGGGCAAGTTCTTTCGCCTTTGCTTCGAGTTCGATATCTAGATCCATACCATACGTTTCAATGTGATCATATACATAATCAGCATGTGCACGTTTATTACCCTGTGTAGCATCTTCGTGTATTTGTTTACATGAAGAATAGTGGCATAGTTGGCGAATTCCTTTAGGCCATGATTTAGCTGCAAGTTCTAGGGCTTCTTTTTCTGGCATTGAATCTTCGTAGCACCAGTGATGATGATAGTCAAATGTGATTGGAGTTTTACCCGTTAGTAGATGTATGTCATATAAATCCTGTACCGAATACTGTGCTGTTTTGTCATCGTTTTCGATAACTAGACGATTCGCTGCACTTGGAGTAAGTCGCTTGAAATTTTCAGCAAATCTTTTCTTAGTAGCTTCTTTATCGTCGTAGGTTCCGCCGATGTGAATATTGATAGCAGCATAAGGAGTTTGTGGTAAATCTAGCATATCCATTATTTCGCCATGTTGACGTAAATCTTTAAGGGCTTTGATAACTACCTTTTCATTCGGAGAAGCAAGAACATTGAAAGGACCTGGATGGAATGTCAATCTTTGGCCATATTGTTTAGCAAGTTTGCCTGCACCTTTCATTAGATTACGCACCTTGTCATAATCAGGAAGTTCAGATAATTCGTATTCCGACATCCATGGAAATAAGTTACTTGACATACGATACATTGTTATGTCGTTCTTGTAATTCCACTTGATAATTTCTATCATGTCCTTGATATTCAATACTGCAAGTTCTGATGCGTATTTAATACCCTTTTCCATGAAGGTTCTTTTAATCATTTTTCTACCAACATATATGTTCGATTCTTTTTTAAGAGTCATGTTGATACAACAATATCCGTAGTCTGCTGCCATATATTTTATATTAAGAGTTTGTATTAAGTTTCTTTTTTACTTCTTTGACCGTTCGTTCGGCCATGCATGCTTCTTCTAATGTAAATACATCGAAATCCATAAAAAGTAATCGGTCTTCCGTCTGAACAAACAGATTGTCACCAATTACTTCATATCCATTTTGTCTGTATACTACACTGTCTTCTATTCGTACGACATGAGTAGTGCCTTCGATTCTAGCAATGCGTTCATACATTGAAATCATTAGTCCCATTGCTTTTCAAATTCGTACCAATGATCTGTTTCTGCACAACACTTAAGTCCGTCGACAATAAGCATATCAATTTCAGAAGCGGAGAGAGTGTCGAACCATGCGCTAATGATACCTTCTAAAAGAGGAAGAGTTTCCTCAGATGTCATTGAATTGCGACCCATGTTAGAATAAATGTATTCTTCTTGTGCTTGTCTAACAATTGCTCCACCAATTCTAATTGCTACATCACCGTTATCGTTAAATCGCCTTCCTGAAAAGTATTCGCCATCTCCGAACTTTTCGAAAATATCCTTTTCTGGATGTCTCATTTTAAAGATTCCAATTTGAGTAGTGAGATGTGGGATAATAGATTTTGCAGGTTCATACCAACTAATTCCGTTTGCTTTGATTGATTCTAAGTTCATGTGTTTGTTTTAATTATTAATTACTATACTAATATAAGCAAAATACTTGAGATAAAAAAACATTTTACTGTTTATTTTTAATCTTCTTTATTTTTATGCTTATTCTTTCTTCGATACTTTTTCTTGTTTCTCACAGGAGTAGGCATACGAAGGGCATCAAGCCACTCTTGTAATGTTAAATTTACTTCTTTTAATTTCTTACCCTTGTTTTCCATTACCTTTCTAAGATTACAAAATCTCCAAACGCTTCGTCAAATACCTTAATAAGATTTTCATAGTCTCCTCCTGTCATTTGAGAATAAAGAGTTTCCCAATCCTTTCCAAGATCTTTTGAAAAACTTTTTGCGTAGGCTAATAGCATGAAGGCATTTCCTTCAGGACCCGTTAAGTCGATTATTACAGGATTTGATTGATGTTTGTGAAGTTTTTTTCTGATCATTATTATTGCTTGATTGATTACTATACTAATATAAGCAAAAAATCTGAGATAAAAAAACTTTTAGCTGTTTATTTTCAAAAAACTTTTGGTTATAACCAGAAGTTATTACAAAAACTTATGGTACAGTTTACCTAAAGGATATTCGTTATCTTCTGGCTCCATCTTTTCAGGATGCCATTGAACTGCCCATATCTTTTTATCTAAGTCTTCGAATCCTTCAACTACAGAATATAATGGATATGAAAGATGTGTAGCTTTGAAGTTTTTAGCTAGTATATTACAGTGTTGATGATGCCTAGAATTAACACTAGTTAATGTTCCATTTAAATCTTCAACCGTATGGAATTGAGATGGCTTCCCGCTATGATCAACGTCTTCTGAAAAGTCAGCTGCTTTATGATCTTCTACTATTGCATCAGATAAATCTTCTACCGTTCCTCCAAAATAATGATTTAGGATTTGCATTCCTCTACATATTCCTAATATTCTATTATTAGAATCCAGGGCCTGTTTAATCCATACGAATTCTTTAGCGTCCCTTTCTTCGTCTTTTCCAATGTCTGCTCCTCCACATAATAGTAAAGGGCCTTTGACCTTGCGTCTAAGATCTAGCCATATTATTTCATGACCATAATGTGAAAGCCAGAGTCGAATTGCCTCTTTTTCCTTTATTCCCCTTGGAGGTGCTACGTAAATAGTCATAATAAAAACCCAATGAATTTGGGTTATTTTTAAAAAGCTAGGATTTGAAAAGGTTGTTTACCTGATCAACGATATCTTTTCCTTTATAAGATGCCTTAAAATGTTTAAGCAATTCTTTCTTAGCTTTCTTTTTATCAGAAGATGATAAATTGTCAAATCTGTCTATAATAGAAGAATTGTTATTTTTTGCGGCTCTATATTGTCCACCATCATCGATGTATTGTGCATATAGATCGTATGATTTAAAGTATTTTAAGAATAATTCTAGATCAGATAAGATTTCTTTTTCTAGTTGATTCTTTAATTTTCTATAGATGGTTTTCTTTTTGTTATAGTAATATTCCCATCCATCATTTTCTTGCATTCTCCATCCACTTACTTTATACATGTGGATTGTATCTTTAGAAGATAATTTGATTTCAAATTTAATACCCTTGTCGGTTGAAAGATCTTCAATGCTTTTAAGCATATCTTCCTTAGGTAATAATCTAGCCATAATCCATTCAACTTCCTGTTTCATTTCTTCAGGAGAACCCCAGTTCTTTTTGAAATCGTTATATGCGTAATACTTTTCGAATGTCATTAGATGTTTCATACTCTATATATCTATCCTACGAATCCAGGATCTCCAGCTCTTCTATCCCATCCAATGTGTTTAACATATCCATCATTATCGTCCACCGATAAACTAACAACTATAAAACCTTTATCTCTATACCAGTGATCTACAAGATGTTCTCTAACCATTCCCGTGTACCCGTTATTTAATAGTCTATAATCGCTCATTCTTTTTAAGCCTGGATTCCAACTAAATCCCATATAATCCCTAACTATCATGGGAGTACCATCTTCGTTCAAGTCTCCTGTTGAAAAACTGACAGGAAGAACAGCTCTAACTTTCATTCCGTTTAATTCAAATACTCTTTCGGATATTTTATTTAAAATCCTATCGTTCTTTGGGCGTATCCATACTTGTAATATTTTTTCACTAGCAGAGAGAATTCTAATAGAATCTTCGATAAATCCATGTCTATAGAATTCCCAATCTTCTTCACAATGAAAAACATATTTAGTAGCTACGGTAGAGTATGCTTTATCTATTGACTTTGACTGTCCTAGTTTATTTTCATTAAACATAAACTCTAAAGAGTTATTATACTTCTTATTAAGCTCATTACATGCATCAAATACTTCTTCCTGTGCGGAGTCCTCTGTTATAATAAATCTTTCAATTGGATACGTGTTGAATTTAAAAAAAGAGTCTAGTGTTTTTTCTAAAAGATCAACTCTCCCACATGAGGTAAGAACAACTGTAACTGAATTTATTTCCATAGTATTTGTATTGATATTAAAATAAGGGTTAACAGCAGAGACACTCCGGTCTTCGCCGTGATACCTTCATTCATAAAGTAATAAGTCATAGCAGTAAATATAAAAATACCACTAGCAAAACCTATGAATCTTCCGGGCCAAAGTAAACCGTCAAAGTGCTCAACAACCATCTGTGTTGCTTTAATTAAAATGTAACTAATAATAGAACCCATTCCAATGGCAACTGGCCATGGGTTTTTCTTAAACCAAGGCCATACAAATTGTCCATTAGTTTGAATCCAAATAAGTCCTTGCCCTAATAGGAATAATAAAAAGCCGTAAAAAAGTTTCATTAGAATAATGAATTAGTAGTAGTTAATAAATGTGATATAAATGAAGGCCTATGTGAATCACTGGCTCCCATTTCCTTTATTGCAGTTATATGTTGTTTTGTTCCATATCCTTTATTAGAATTCCATCCATATCCTGGAGTTTCTTCATCTAATTCTTTCATTAACATATCTCTACTTGTTTTAGCAAGTATAGATGCAGCAGCGATAGAACTATATTTATTATCTCCACCTATTACAGTTTTAAAAGGTATTCCTTCATATCCGTGGAATTGATCTCCATCCACTAATATAAAATTAAATGAATTGTCAATGGTGTTTAGACATTCTTTCATTCCTAGAAGAGTAGCCTTTAATATGTTAGTAGATTCTATTGTTTCCGTATCTATATGCTGAACGCTATACGCAATTGCGTTATCTAATACTATTTCCCTAGCCTCTTTTCTCTGAGATTCATTTAGCAATTTAGAATCTTTTATTAAAGGATGGTTAAATCCATACGGCATAATAACCGCAGATACTGTAACTGGTCCTGCCAAGGCGCCTCGACCTGCTTCGTCTATTCCAACTTCAACGATACTTCTATCGTCATTATAACTTCCTTTAAGTAAGATGTGTTTTGCTTTCTCCATATTAAGTTTTATAGGAGTTATACACACATTTAGTGAAATGTTTATTTAGGCTCGTGGTTTTCCTTCCACTTATCGTATCTCTTTACAACTTCTTGAAGGATCTTTGCTCTAACAATATCTTTTTCAGTAAATTCATGCACACCTATTCCTTTAATACCTGTCATTAATTCAGTAAACGAAGGTAAACCAACATTGGCTTTAGATATATCATGCTGGCTAACGTCTCCTGTTACTATAACCTTAGAGTCTTTACCCATTCTTGTTACAAATAACATTAACTGCTTGAACGTTGCATTCTGTGCTTCATCTAATACCATTAATGATCCGTCAAATGTATCACCTCTCATATAAGCCATTGGTCTAAATACAATAACTTCTTTCTCTACGAGAGTTTGTGCTATTTCAGCTCCTACTATTTTTGTAATGTTTGATATGTATGATTGCATGAATGGATCTATCTTATCTGCAATATCTCCTGGTAAAAATCCTAACTTTTCACCTGCTTCCTGGATGGGTTTACATAATACTATTTGTGAAATCTCTTTTCTAGCTAATAATAATAAAGCGGTGTAACATGCTGTAAAGGTTTTTGAAGTTCCGGCCGGTCCAGTACAAAATGTTATTTGATTTTCTAGTATTGTATTTGTATATTTTTTCTGTGATTGTCTTAATTGTACTCCTTTTAATTCTGCTTCTTTTATTCCGTACCTTCTTCTTCTAGGTCCAGTGGGGCTAGATGAAGATTTATTGTTTGAATTGTTTTTGCTCATTAAGTTTGATTTTTTTAGTCTCCTGCCATTATTACCGTTTTTTTAAGCTGTAACAACGTGTCACATTTTTCATATTCCTCAAGTTCTTCGAAGTATTCTATTATAATATCTATAAATTTACTTCTTTGACCTTCGCCATGAGGGATCTCTATCGTGTTCTTACCTTCGCTGAACACAATAAATCTATTGATAGTTTTAGTAAAATTGCGCGTGATGGTATAATAACTTGACCTCATTAAAGCGTCTTTATCATCACTATAAGAATCCTTCATTACAAAGTATATTTTTTTAGATCGAGATAATATTAATCTCAATTTATATATTTAATTCTGCTATGTGCTAGGGTAAAATGAAGTAAAAAAATATGTTATTATATTTCTACTTATCCTTGTTCTCGGCTTCAGATTTCTTTTGAAGATAGATAGCTTTTTGAAACTTAAGTCTTTTTGTTGCAGAGGGTTTGGTGTGAACTTGATTATCTCTAAGCTTTTTCATTTGCTTAGTTCTAATAGTTTTACGCTTATACTGTTTTAGCGCTTTTTCTATATTTCCCTTTTCTACATTAATTATTAACATATATTGCTTATGATTTTTTTAAGTTCATGGCATCTTTCATATTCTTCCTTTTCTACAAAGTATTTAATGACTGTTTCTAATGCTGCTATTTTTTCTTCTACAGGAGTACTATTATTTAAAGCTCCCATTTCATTTTCTATTATGGCTTTATAAATTAACTCCATCATGATCTCTTTCGATGATGATTTTAATTGTTCAATAAACGCGATTGATTCTACACTATTATTAATTTCAAATTCTTGATTGTTTCTACTGGTATCTGAATTATCCCATTCGTCAAAATCTGGTAAATCATTCATTGTCTATTTCTTTTATTTTTTTTATTAAGTCTATTTGTGAATCTTTAAGGGGCGGATTAAATGCATTTAATTTCACCATAAGGTTACCATAAGTATTCATACTATATATCGGGAATCCTTTACCACTTATTCTTAATATCTTATTATTCTGTGAATTTGGAGGTACATTTACCTTTATTTTATAGAAAGGTGTGGTAATTTCTATTTCAGTACCTAGGATCATATCATAGAAGGGAACATCTACATCTACATATATGTCATTTCCGTTTAATATAATCCTATCATTATACTTTAAATTAATTATAATGATTAGATCTCCGTTGGGTGCAGATGAATTAGCAGGATGAGGTTGACCTTTTCCACTAATCTTTAACTTCATACCTTCATAAACTCCTTTAGGTATATTAACGTTTAGTTTTTTAGAACCCAGATCTACTCTCTTTTGAGTTCCATGATAGGATTCTTCTAGGGTTATTATCATTCTAACGGTAACATCTCTTCCTTTAGATGAAGAACCGAATGCATCATTAAACATATCGCTAAAGGATCCTTCTCCATTTCTAAACCAACTGTCGAATGGATTTTCTGAAGGACGATATTCTAATTCAATATCGTATTTTCTTTTTCTATTCTCGTCAGATAAAACCTCATAAGCTGTGACTATTTCTTTAAAGGAAGACTCATCCCCTTCGACTGTATCGGGATGATATTGCTTTGCTAGTTTACGATATGCCTTCTTAATCTCGGCTTGGCTTGCTGTCTTTTCTATCTGCAGCAGTTCGTAGTAATTCATTCTTTCTTTTCTTTACGGCTTCTTTAACGACTTTAATGCTTTTTCTTTTTTCAACAACATCTCTCTTTTGTTGATTTTCCATAAGATCTGCAATTCTCGTAAGTTGATCCGCAATGACTTTTAGTAACTGTTCTTCCATAATATATTTATACACATTTATTTGATTATGTTTCAATCCCCTCAAAGGCCAGTGGTTATAACTATTGGCCTTTATTGAAGGAAGATTGTTATTTATTATCTAAAATCTTTTTAAGATGTGCACACTTTTCATACTCTTCAGATTGTTGAAACCAGTCTAACATTTGTTGAAGTGTTCTTATGATTGGTTCTATTTCGATACCATTATCTTGCATTGATTTAAAATCAACTCCCTTTTCTAAAATCATATCCCAATTATTTCTAACTAGTTTATCTTTTAATTCATGAAGGTTATTTTCCATATCTGCATTTTTTTGGATCTGAGCTATTTCATCGTGCTCATCATTATTTTGGTCTTCAAAACCATCAAAGTCGTCAAACATATTTTTCTTATTTTTAATTACTATACTAATATAAGCAAAAAATCTGAGATAAAAAAATTATTTAACAACTATTTTTCTACTTTTTTCATTTTTATCGAAAGCAATAGTTAAAACTCCATCTTTCATCGATGCCGAAGCAGTGTCTACGTCGAGCGTATTCGATAATTTAAATTTTTTGCTAAATGATTTTCTAAACCCATCTTCTTCTACCTCTGAACTTACAGTTAGAACTCTATCTTCAATATGAATGTCGATATCCTTTTTCGTAAAGCCCGGTAGAGCTAGCATTATTTTACCGTCTTCGAATAAAACCTGTTTACCTCCAATTACGTTCAATGAATTTACAGCTTCGAATGAGTCGTTAATTAAATCTTCAAGTGTTGTGTTAAAATACATAATTTAAAATTTTTATTTAGTTATACTGTAGCAATCTCGCTACAATACTATATTCTAACAAAATAGTGCCAGAGTTGTTTATCTATACACATTGTCATATTTTACTTAGATTATATGACAATATGACAATATTAAAATGGAGCTTCAACCTTAGATACTAGTTCCATATCTGACATCTTTAACATCACGTTCATAGTTCCTATTACATCGTCCTCACAATAGTCTTTAATTTCTTCTAATCTTCCAGCATAATATGCTTCAGAAACTTCACCACCATACATGTTTTGTTTAGGAGAAGGTATCTGTAAAAGATCACAGATCATAGAAAGTGAAGCACCGTTCCATCCACCAAACTTCCATATTTCATTAGTATCTAATAGACAGTTTTCCCATGGTTTAAGTTTCTGTAAGTGTAGTTGCTGTGGAATTTCTACACCTTGAATAATAGATCTTTTAATTAGGTAAGGCATATCAAAGCCTTTAATGTTATGACCTACTATTTGAATTTTAGGATTTGCCTTAAAGATTAATGCCATCGTATCCATAAATTCCTTTAGAGTATTCTTTTCATCATCTCCATAAAAAGACTTTATCTTAGGGGTAGGTGTAATGCCATCTGGGAAGGTGACTTGTCCGATTGTAATAACTACTGCTCTTCCGAATTCAGGATAAAGGGCAGCATCCTTGATATACATATCAGCATCTGAAACTCCTTCATACTCTGATTTACTTTGTCTACCATACTTTGCTTTCTTTTCCCAGTGTGAGTATGCATTTTCTCCAATAATCTCTGCAAAGCTATCTAAGTCCTTTGCAGCAGTTGACGTTTCAATGTCAATAAATAACATGTTTTTTAAATCTGAAATACTATACATCTTTTTCTTGTTTTGGGTGAGTTTTTCTAATATTATAAATAGAGACTGGATATCTCATTTGTCTTCCGTAATTTCCATTAACAAATGTAAACCATCTATGGCCGTATGTTTCTGTTAATTTGTCAGAGGTGCATTCTAACTTTCCTACTTCCCATGATCCTGCGAAATAGAAATAGTAAGTTTCGCCAATAATTGGCTTCTTAACATGAATAATCTCTAGCTTCTTTTTCTTCTTTGCCATATAGATTATACTTAAATATGTGTAATTGTTTATATTTTCTTCTTTAATCTCATCAAGTATACTACTCTAGAAAAATGATAAAAGGAAAGAATAGGTATCTGTAACACTTCAAACAAGAATAAATTTTGTTCAGTGTCTATAAAGAGTGTCGGATATAATATTATGGATATTATTCCAAAGATTTTAAATCTTTTATCAAAGAGCATGATCCATGTCGATGACATAAAAAATAGAATAGCGGATATATTATGTATTGTAGGGTAATTTGTAACACTAAAACTTGCTATGATTATTAATAAAAATGCCGGTATTTTCCATTCAATAGAACGATGAAGCCATAGTCCTAATGAAACTCCTATCGTTAATAAAGGGAATAAGATTGGTTTTAATTGATGATAATCGCTATAACTATCCGCTATACCTAAGATTAGTGGCAGACACGCTGTATATAATATTGCGTAAATACACAGTGCAAATCGTAACCATAATCTATTCATACTTGGAAGTTTATTAATTATACTTAACTATACACTTCCATTTGGAATTGTTTCAATTAAAAGTGTCCGTGTTCTTTAACGCGCCTTATCATAAGGTAAGTATTATATGATACATTAATTTCTGCGTATCCTCCTGTAATGGTAGAAGGGCAAGATTCCCTAGAAATCCAATAATTAGGTGGTTCTTTAATTCTTTCTGTTATAAAGTCAAACAGTTTATCAATGTCCATGTGATGAACCCATAGGTTCACGTGCATACAAGTCATATCGGGATACGCCATAATTTATTCTTTTATTTCAAATCTTTCACTGTCAAGTTCTATGGTTTTTCTATCTAGATCATTAGATAATTTAGTTAAAACTTTATCAGTGTCTTTGTTTACTTCTCTTCCGTAAAAATCTTTAAAAACTTGACGGTATATCTGTACTGTAGAATCATAGGGAACGCCAGGTTGAGAATTACTTTCTATAATATAGAGTTTTCCTTCCTGATCTTCCATTATATCAAAGCAAATATATGGTAAATCTTTAAATTTTTCACAGAACTTTTCTATTAGTGCTTTGAATTTTTCAGGAAGAGTGTTAATATCTCTTTTAATATATTTAAAATTCATTTCTTCTTTACCATCTCCATCACCGGATTTTGCTTTATCATTTAGAGGTTCTCTTTGCATCCAAAAGAAAGCATCACCTTTAAAGTTAATTATTCTATGTTCAGATTTTTTATCTACAAATTCTGAATATACATCAAATTTAGAATGATCAGCTTTATCCCAATCTTCTTGTGATTTAAAAACTTGAATTCCAATACCTGAATGTCCTTCCGCTGGTTTTGCAATTAATGGAAATCCAATTTCTAAAGCCTCCTTCTCATCATGACAAGTTTGTGGAATATTTTCATCTCCATCTACTATTTTATGAAACTCTGCTTTAGATCCAGATTGTTTAATAAATTCTGGTCTATTGTATACATTTTCCTTTTTAACTAACCCTTCCTTTAAAAGAGTTTCAACCACTCCTGAATTATAGGTTAATATAGGGTAGTCTGGATTAATATCTATGTCTTTATAATTATCTTTATTAATTTGTATAAAGAAGTTATTGCTAGCGAATCCCTTGTAAGACCACCATCTATGCCCGGAGTCTGGATCAATAGCTAAATAAACTTTAAAAAGATCGTTAGTATCTTCATTTAAGTTTTCATTAATAAACTGGTCAAATGATTTTATCTGTTCCATATATTATCTATCTAAATTATTTTACCTTTTCTAGCTTATTTTCAGGCTTCTCATCTTTAGACACTTCAGTATACGTTACGTTAGCTACACCTTCTTCATCTCCAAATCTAGAATCAGCATTAATTGGATAATCTGGACTTTCATTATATGCCCAATCTTCAATACCCAGTTCAATGAATCTAGCGTTAATTTGTTTATTATAATGCTGTGCGATAGTTCTAACTCTTCTTTGAATATCTGCTCTAGATAAATCATGGGTATTTCTCCCGTCCGGATTATTATAGAGAAACTGTATATAGCTTAGTTTTGGTATTTTACATATCTTAGAATATAAAAAACTTCTGATCACTAATTCAAAATCATCTGCAATTGTTAAACTTCTATTGTGTCCTCCTATTTCAAAATAAGTAGATCTTCTCCAAGCTCTGATATGATTTGGAACTCCTACTATATGTCTGATTGTTTTTGGATTAATATTCTGTTGATTAGCAGGTGACAACATCCTACCTTCATATTCTTCTTCTCTATAGCTACCATATCCTAGTGCGAATCCTTCTGGATATTGCTGATTTTCCCATTCTTCATTTACTTCCGCAGTATCTCCATAAAACATTCCACATTCAGGATGGGCCTGTGCGGCTTTATGTAAATCTTCAGCACTCGTCTTAACTAATAAATCGTCATGATCTAATTCTGCCAAGATATACCCTTTAGCCAAAGAACAACATCTATATTTAGATTCTCCTATACAGCCTCCTGACTTTTCTCTAAAATCATATAATTTTACTCTGGGATCAATTGACCTAATATGCTCAGCTATTTTTAATGTTTTACCACCGTCCGTTGAGTCATTTACTAAAACCCATTCCCAGTTAGAATAAGTCTGTTCTCTTAAAGATCTGTATGTGTTCCATAGTTTTTCGCCAGTATTATATATGGGTGTAAAAAACGAAATCATCTGGTCATCTTCTAGGTTAGAAGGTGAGAGAATAGAATTCATTGCAACAGAATATGAGGAATCTCCTATATCTTCTAAATCTACCGCATTATACCATTTTTTTCTATATTGCAATGGTAGTGCCGCAAGATAAGGGAAATCTTTCCAAGAAGATCCATTTGTTATAATGGCATCTGGATTAAATTCGATTATTACATCGGTTACATTATTATCGTCTTCTAAATATTTTACATTTAATTCGTCCGCTTCGTATGGTAGATACTTATTAGATTTTAATTCTGGCTTAGTTTTTCCTATATAAAGTATTTTAGGTATTTTAGCAGATGGTACTTTTTCTAAATAATTGTAGTGGGATAAAACCTTATCAATCCATACAAATGCATCTCCATGTGTTTTTAATACTTCTTCTATAAAGAAACCGTCTGCTGCATAATTTGCACTAAATGAATGAGTATCAAATATGCTTCTATTAATAACCATCTGTGCAATGTCAATTTTCTGAAAGGCAGTATTTTCACGACTAGCTACTCTAATTTCTTGTCCTGTAAAATCTCTACCTGCAACTAATTGAGAAACGATATGAACCTGTGCAATTGGAAGATTCTTTATACTCGCTTTAATAGTTTTATAAAAATCTTCATGTATAATGTTATCGTCATCTAATAAATAGATCCAACCTGATTTGATTGTTCTAATAATATCAGAAACTTCAGGATATAATAATCCTCCTTGTTGACCTTTTACAAAATGTAATTTGACATTGGCAGTATCTGTTAAGTTCGAGAGAACCTCTGCGTCAATATCTTTTAACGCTCCTGTATCAAATACAATGTGCCAATTTACATTTACTCCCTTGGGCGAGTTTAATACGCCTTCTTTAATTGTTAAAAGGTTACTTGTCCTAGTACACCTTGTAATAATACTAATCTTCATATTTAAGTTTATTTTTTATACGTCAAAAAAGAACATGTGGAAAAACCTAGCATTGTCAATCGCATCTCCAAAATATTGTGTAGCTGCGTGAATGTTTTTCGCATTAAACAATACTAGCCTATTATACACATTACCTATTTCATCTACTTTTTCAAAATTAGATCCATCGAAAAAATTCATTTCATTACTATTACCTTTAAATGCATCTACGTATGCTTGTGTATTTCTTTTATCATCATCAAAACTATAATCTCCTGTCACTTTACTTCTATAGAATGCGGTTCCTGAAGTAGGAGGAGCGTCAGGTGTTAAATATACCATTGCTGCGTATGTTTGATTATCTACATGATATACTATAGGTTGATCTGCTGTGCAAAACTGGAATATTCCATTTGCATAAGAAGGATGATTCCAATTATATATAGGTTTTCCTATAATTTCTTCTAACTTTTCTTTAGTACCTTCTAGTATAAACCTTTCTTTAGCTCTTTCACCTTTATGATAGTTAGAAGGTGAAAATTCTAAATTATTCATTGCCCATTCTCTTACTAAATCAGGGTCTTTATAGAATCCATCAACTGCTATTATATCTTTATCAGTTCTATTAAATTTAGAATAGTATACTATCCATTTATCTATTGGTCCAATTGGACATGGGCCAATGCTAGTATCTGCTACTATGGTTTTAGATCTATCTTCAATAGGAATTTCAAGGGTAAATTCCATATTCTTATTTGTTAATGAATAATCGTATGCATCTAACACGTCTGTTCTAGTTCCTTTAAAAGAAACTTCTAAATTCTTTTTTGAATTAGCAATTGAAAACCCTATAACTTCTCCGCCCATTAATCCGATCCATCCTTTAAGGCTATATGTCTTTTCTCCCTTGTTTACTTCTTCTATATAAAATTTTAAAGACTTTGTAAACGTTTCATGATTAATTGTATATTCCATTCTTTTATTACTCTATAATATTAGTTATACTTACTTAATTGAAAATGTTTCTTAGTGTAATAAGATAATAAGTTATTACAATCTATATATCACATAAAAAAAGGGTCCTCTTTCGAGGACCCTTTCTAAAATTATCTTGATGATTTAAATTAAGACTCTAAAGTTTTAATTCTTGCTTCAAGTTCTCTAATAGCTTCGATTAAAAGACCGACCATTTTTTCATAGTCAACAGTTTTGTAAACTGTTCCGTCTTCTGCACCATCCATTAGTGGCATTTCATGTTCTCTTACTAACATTGGTAATACCTCTTCTACTTCTTGGGCGATAAGACCTAGATCATGAAGACCTTTTCTGCTACCGCTATTCCAATCATATTCAACACCTCTTAATTGTAAGACTTTAGACAATGCATCTTCGATAGTCGATACGTTATCTTTAAGTCTCGCATCCGAGATAGAAGTTGAGTATGCAACAACATCACCATCAACGTGAAGGTTACCGTTACTGTATAATCTCATTTCTTCTGAGCTGTTTACGTAGAATTGTTGTAATGCACTGGAGTTATTGTAATATACAAATTCTCCACCAGTGTTACCAACATACTGATTAGAATATAATCTGTAGTTAGACGTGTTAGGACCTACGGCACCTTGGCTACCCGTGTTACCTTTAGGACCAGTTGAACCAGTAGAACCTTGAGCACCACTTGAACCATTAGATCCATTAGCACCAGTTAAACCTCTAGCACCTTGGGCACCAGTATCACCTTTAGCACCTTTAGCACCTTGTGGACCTGTAGAACCTACAGTACCAGTTGTACCTTTTGCACCTTGGAAACCTTGATTACCTTTAGCTCCACCGCCACCAGTTGCACCTCTAGCACCTTGGGCACCAGTAGAACCTTGAGAACCAGTATCACCTTTAGTACCTTTAGCACCTTGTGGACCCGTAGAACCACCGCCACCAGTTGGACCAGTAAATCCTTGATAACCTCTAGGACCTTGGCCACCAGTTCCACCAGTTGAACCGGTTGCACCTTGATAACCTCTACTTCCATTGGAACCATTGTTACCTTTAAGACCTTGAGGACCTGTTGGACCTGTTGGACCAGTTGAACCTTGAGAACCTGTGTTACCGACGTTACCTTTAGGACCCGTAGGACCATTTGGACCAGTTGAACCTTGAGCACCTGTACTACCTGTGCTACCTTTAGGACCCGTAGGACCCGTGTTACCGACGTTACCTTTAGGACCTAAAACACCTTGGAAACCAATTGGACCAGTTGAACCAGTGTTACCTTTTAAACCAGTATCACCTTTACTACCAACTGAACCTTGTACACCAATATCACCTTTAGTACCTTTGGCACCAATTATACCTTGTATACCGATTGGACCAACGTTACCTTGATTACCTTTAGCACCAGTTCCACCAGTAAGACCTTGGAAACCTTGATAACCTCTAGCACCCGTGCCACCAACTGCACCTTGCGATCCAGTATCACCTTTAGCACCTCTAGCACCAGTATCATCTTTAGCACCTGTAGGACCATCTGGACCTTGCGAACCAGTTGAACCTTTAGTACCAACTGCACCTTGGAAACCAGTGTTACCAACATTACCTTTAGCACCAACTGCACCTTGAGAACCTGTGTTACCAACGTTACCTTTGTCACCTTTGATACCGATTGGACCAATGTCACCTTTGAAACCTTGTATACCGATTGGACCAACGTTACCTTGATTACCTTTAGCACCAGTTCCACCAGTAAGACCTTGGAAACCTTGATCACCTTTAGTACCCTTTTGGCCTAAAGCACCTTGAGCACCAGTAGCACCTTGAGGACCAGTAAAGCCTCTATCTCCTTTTTCACCTTTAGCACCAGTATCTCCTTGGAAACCTTTAGCACCAACTGCACCTTGCGATCCAGTATCACCTTTAGCACCTTTAAGACCTTGATCACCTTTAGTACCGTTAGCACCTGTTATACCTTGGAAACCTTGGAAACCTTGATCACCTTTAGTACCTTTAAGACCTCTGTCTCCATCGTCACCTTTGTCACCTTTAAGACCGATAACACCTTGAATACCTTGATCACCTTTAGTACCTTTAGCACCTGTTACACCTTGGAAACCTTTAGCACCTTGAGAACCAGTAGCACCTTGAGCACCTGTAGCACCTTGGGCACCAGTATCACCTTTAGCACCTTTAGGACCAACTTCACCTTCAGTACCAGTTATACCTTGGAAACCTCTATCTCCATCGTCACCTTTAGTACCTTTAAGACCTCTATCTCCATCGTCACCTTTAGCACCAACTGCACCTTGAGAACCAACTGCACCTTGAGCACCAGTTGCACCTTTAATACCTTGATCACCTTTAGTACCTTTAGCACCTGTTATACCTTGGAAACCTTGATCACCTTTAGTACCCTTAAGACCTATAGGACCTTGTTCACCTTCATCACCTTTAGTACCTTTAAGACCTTGAGCGCCGGTAGAACCTTGAACACCAATATCACCTTTAGTACCTTTTAGACCTTGGAAACCTCTGTCTCCATCGTCACCTTTAGTACCTTTAAGACCTTGGATACCGATGACACCTTGAATACCTTGGTCACCCTTAGCACCTTTATCACCTTTTTCACCTTGTTCTCCAGTATCACCTTGGTCACCTTTAGCACCAGTGTTTCCTTGGAAACCTCTATCTCCATCGTCACCTTTAGTACCTTTAAGACCTATAGGACCTTGAATACCTTGATCACCAGTTACACCTTGTTCACCTTCATCACCTTTAAGACCTTTAAGACCTCTTTCACCTTCATCACCTTTAATACCAGTATCACCTTTAAGACCTTGATAACCAATATCACCTCTATCACCTGTTCTTGCGAACGTTACGATAAGTTCTTCATTCTGTGTAAACACATTCGAAGCAGAAGCATATATTGTATTACCTACTACACTAAAGTATGTATTAACTTCTTGCATTGAAGAAATTGTAAATAATAAATACTGTGAAGGATCTAATTTATTAGAAATTCTAATATGACCTTTAATAGTAGATGTAGAATCGTCAATAGTTCTTAAGAATTGTTGAACGTCATTGTTAGTTGCATTTAAATCATCAATTAATAATTGAGTAGCAGCACCTGCGTCATCAACATTAAGACTTAAATATCCTGCACCTGGGTCACCTGCGGTACTCGCGTTAAATTTATAGTAGAATGTTGCTCCACCAAAATTACCTTCAGGACCTTGGAAACCTTGATCACCAGTGTCACCTTTGGCACCTTTATCTCCTTTAGTACCTTTAAGACCTTGATCACCAGTGTCACCTTTGGCACCTTTATCTCCTTGGAAACCTTTAGCACCGATGTCACCTTTAAGACCTTGTTCACCTTGATCACCTTTAGCTCCAGTGTCTCCTTGATCACCTTTAGCTCCAGTGTTTCCTTGGAAACCTCTATCACCTTTAGTACCTTTTAGACCTTGGTCACCTTGATCACCTTTAGCACCTTGTTCTCCTTGGAAACCTTGTTCACCAGTATCACCTTGATCACCTTTAGTACCTTTATCACCTTTTAGACCTTGATCACCGGTTACACCTTGGAAACCTTTGTCTCCATCGTCACCTTTAAGACCAGTTTCACCTTGTTCACCTTGATCACCTTTATTACCCTTGTCTCCTTTTAGACCTTGGAAACCTATGTCTCCATCGTCACCTTTAAGACCTGTTTCACCAGTGTCACCTTGATCACCTTTTAAACCAGTATCACCTTGATCACCAGCTACACCTTGGAAACCTTGTTCACCTTGTTCACCTTTTAGACCTTGATCACCTTTAAGACCTTCATCACCTTGATCACCTTTAGCACCTTTGTCACCTTGATCACCTTTAGTACCAACTTGACCTTGGAAACCTCTGTCACCATCATCACCTTTGTCACCTTTTAAACCAGTGTCACCTTTTAAACCAGTGTCACCTTTAAGACCCTGATCTCCAGTTTCTCCTTTGATACCTTGTTCACCAGTTTCACCATTGTCTCCTTTAATACCTTGGAAACCGATAACACCTTGCTCACCACGATCACCTTTTAAACCGGTTTCACCTTGTTCGCCTTTGTCACCTTTTAAACCAGTATCACCTTGATCACCAGCTACACCTTGGAAACCTTGTTCACCTTGTTCACCTTGATCACCTTTGATACCTTGTTCACCATTGTCTCCTTTAATACCTTGGAAACCGATAACACCTTGCTCACCACGATCACCTTTTAAACCGGTTTCACCTTGTTCGCCTTTGTCACCTTTATCTCCTTGGAAACCTTGATCACCTTTAATACCCTGAATACCATCGTCACCTTTGTCACCTTTAGTACCAGTTTCACCTTGATCACCTTTTAAACCAGTTTCACCTTGATCACCCTGATCACCTTTTAAACCAGTATCACCTTGATCACCAGCTACACCTTGGAAACCTTGTTCACCTTGTTCACCTTTTAAACCAGTATCTCCTTGATCACCTTTGATACCTTGAATACCATCGTCACCTTTGGCTCCAGTATCTCCTTTTTCTCCTTGTTCACCTTGGAAACCTTGAAGACCTTGAAGACCTTGATCACCTTTAAGACCTGTTTCACCAGTGTCACCTTGATCACCCTTGATACCTTGTTTACCTTCAGCACCAGTATCTCCTTGATCACCTTTGATACCTTGAATACCCTGTTCGCCTTGCTCACCTTGTTCGCCCTGCTCACCTTGAATACCTTGAATACCTCGTTCACCTTGAATACCTGTATCGCCTTGATCACCTTTAGTACCTTTGTCACCTTTTAAACCAATGTCACCTTGGAAACCTTTATCTCCTTGATCACCTGTTAAACCAGTTTCACCTCTGTCTCCTTTGGCTCCTTGTAAACCGTCTTTACCTTGAATACCAGTGTCACCTTGATCACCTTTTTCACCTTGAATACCTTGTTCACCGGTATCACCTTTGTCTCCTTTAAGACCTGTTTCACCTTGAATACCTGTTTCACCTTGAATACCTGTATCACCTTGATCACCTTTGATACCTTGAATACCTTGAATACCCTGCTCGCCAGTGTCACCTTTGTCTCCTTTAAGACCTGTTTCACCTTGAATACCTTGTTCACCTTGAATACCTTGTTCACCTGTTTCACCTATGTCTCCTTTAAGACCAGTGTCACCTGTTTCACCTTGGAAGCCTTGTAAACCTCGATCGCCTTGTTCACCTTGAATACCTTTATCACCTTTGTCGCCTTTTGCTCCAGTGTCACCTATGTCTCCTTTAAGACCGATAGCACCTTCAACACCTTGCGCACCAGATAAACCGATATCACCTTGTAAACCTTGATCACCTGTTACACCTCTTTCGCCAGAATCACCCTTGTCTCCTTTAAAACCTTGAACTCCAGTTGCACCTTGTGCACCTTCATTGCCAGCTCCTTGAGGACCTTGATAACCTTGACTACCGGAAGTACTAATAAATGGATTTGCCATGTTTTTAATAATTTATTTTTTTAGTCGTCTAGATTACTTTTGTCGTATACTATTTCAAACTGATCGGTACCTGCAAGTTCATAACCTGCTAAAGTTCCGTTCCAGTATAGAGTATCTCCTGCATCTAAATCAGATGCTGGAACAGCAGTTGTACCACCGTCTCTAGAGAAATATACGTCTCCGTTTCTATCATTATAAGATTCGTCAAGTGCTATACCGTTTAAGAATACTTGAACTGTTGAATCTTGGAAAGGAGTATACGTTAGTGTAAGTCCTGTTGATGAGTAATTTCCTGAAGTCACAGCTGAAAAAGAAGTCTGTGTAAATTCTTCTGGTTGAATTAGGTCTGTTGGTGACTTTGATGGTCTCCATGGAAGAACATGACCCGATGTTTCTGTTAATGCCTGTAAAACTGGATTGCTATATGCAAAACCAGGATCACCGGTATTAACGTAATCTTCTAGTGTACCGTTACCTGAGTTATCTACTACGTAGAATTCTCCTGGAACTAGTGCATCTAATTTAGGCCATTGCGAAACATTTATTGTTCCAACTTGTACGGCGATAAAATTATCTGCATCTACAATAGATTCGATGATTAATCTTCCCAGCTTATTAGCAGTACTTGAATCAGCTAACACCCACCTAGAACCTACGTACGCTATGCATAGGCCAGCAGTAAACCCATGGTCTTCCTGTGTGTATGCCGATTTTAGCGAACCTGATTCAATGCTAGTGTTAATAAGATCAAGAGCAGCCTGTAAGCCGTCAATTTGCTTGATTTTAATTAATGACATGAATAGTTACATTTTTTTTAATTTATTTAATATGTGGAATAATTCCACTCAATCTTATATATTATAAATTGATGGGATAAAGGTCCCAGAATCTATAGTATAAGATATTATTTTACGTATTAATAATCCCACTTATCTGTGAAGTGACATCGTACGTATGTTGGTCGGTTCATTACTGCTCCGCCTTTATGATTTTCTCTGAATCTTGCATTGAAATCTGAATCTTCACTTACGTTACCCCAAGTATCTCTCCATAAAACAGATGCAGATGGTTTATGCATAAACAACCAAGGACTCATTACTACTAAACCTTCCTTTATTCTTGTTATGTTCCACTTTCCTTCAACATCTGGAAGTTCTTCACCATATTCTGTAGAATCTTCAAATGTTTTATCGTCTTTAAATTTCATTACTTCGTTATCGTACCAAGATCTGTTAATCCACCAATTAGCGTCAGGGTTTTTATTAAACTCTATCATTAGGTGTAGTGTATGTTCTTCTAATAACATATCGTCTGAATCCATATATGTAATTAAATTTCCAGTTGCGGCTCCTACTCCTACTCTACGAGGAAAACCTCTATAATATTTGTTGCCTTCTTCGTTTTGCATATATGTACTCATTTCTTTTGAGTTTCTAGAAACGTATATTAATCTTATACTATCTTCAGTTTGAAAATGAGCATCATATAGTGACTTTGTTTCCATACAATTGTCTGCTACTATTATTAATTCACAGTTTTTATATAATTGATTTTGAAAACTCTGGACTGCTCTTAAAAATTTAAAATGTGAATCTTTCCTAGATCCTGGATAATTACCAAGATATGATTGCATGATAATACTAATCTTTGGCTTTGCAGCCGCTTCAATTACTTCTTTTAATTCCATTATTTATTATGTTTATTTATATAGGTTTGTTGACCAGTCATATTCGTTTGATAGAGCATGTTTTCCTGGTTCAAAAATATTCTCTATTAGTTTTTTATATGTATCTACGATGTTAGGATTTGTTGTAAGATACCTTGAAAGAACCTTCGTGCTTTTTGCTGTATATTCCTTTTCTATCTCGTCATGGTGATTTAATACATGCTCTAACATCTTTGCAGCTGACACTGTGTCGAATCCTTTATAATAATATCCTGCGTCTTTAATCATCGTTGCGTTATGAACTAAAGGATATCCAAAATAAAGAGCGTCTAAATATGCATAGTTTAAAGGATTATCCCATTGATGTGAAAGAACTATATCCGTTTTCTCAGAAAGAAAATTAGTTACTGGGTACCTTGAGCACATTTTTAATTTACCGGAATGAGTTACATCTAAGTGTTTAATGGAACTAATAAAGTATTTACTAGATAATAATCTTTTACCACTTCCTACCCAAAATTCATTGAACGCCTTTTTACCTTTTTTTCTGTATAGTTCTTCTACCATCATTATAAGGGGCATACAATACTTAACTACATTCATATTAGGTTCCATTGAAGATAGGTTCATATCTTCTGCATTCTTGCCTCCTTTATAGAATGCGTCTTTCATACCATTTCTGGTATTTTTAGAATTTTCTTCTTTTATAAACTTAGGACTCCATACAAATGGAACCACTTTAACCTTGTCAGCAGAAAGCCTTCCCATTGTTTGATAGTATGATCTATTTTGATATTCCTGTTGTGGGATAAACCATGCTTCATCGTGGCCATGCGTCCAATTACTTACAGATTCTTTAGAATCAAATAAGACTCTTTCCATATCTATAATATAATTATTACCGCAAAAGTATTTAATAATCTTAATTTTAGGATTCTTTTTTCTAACGGCGACTGTTTGCTCTGTACTAAATGAAGTTCCTAGAAGTATTAATAAATCCGTTGAATTTACCTTATCTGCATATTTATAAATAGGATATTTAGAAGTGTCCCAATCTACCTTTGACAGATCTTTAACTTTATTACTAGTGTCTAATGCATATACAGTATGATCTCCTATTTCAGAAAGAGTTTCAATTAAATTTAATACATTTAATTTGATTCCATTTATCCAAAGAGATTCATTATCCTGTTGTAATCCTAGTGTAATTCCAATGTTCATGTTAAACCGATATTTTGTTTTACTATATATTTTAAATAAAAAAGGCTCCTCTTACGAGGAGCCTTTAATCAATTAAGCATTAAGCTAATAATTTAAACCTTGGTTTAGATTATAGTTTTATACCCATAACTTGAACTTTGTCCTTAGCATCAACGTCATAAGCTAATAAGCCTGTGAAATCGATATCAGTACCAGCTCTACATGTGAAATCAACGAATACACCGTTTACATAAACAGTTAAATCATCATTAGTTCCGAATGCAACAGGCTGAGGTAAAGTAAATAAGTTAGTTGCAGAAAATACTGCAGTTTGTCTTAGGTACGTACCACCTTCTTCAACAGCTACTTCTAATGAATCGATAGATGCGTTTATAACATTTACCTCTCCGTTAGTTGTTGCTATCTCAGCAGCTAATTCAGCAGATAAAGCAGATTCAACAGAACCAGCTCTTGTGATTTCAGCAGCTAAGTCACCTTCAACACCTAATACTCTAGTGTCGATTGAAGTGATGTCACCAGCTAATTCACCGTCAACAACCTCTAAAGAATTAACTGAAGCAGTTAATAATAAGTTGTCAGCGTCGTTAGCGTCGATCTGTGCTTTTAACTTAGCGTCTTCACCAGCTCTATCTTCTTTTTCTTGCTCGATAGCAATCGCTAGATTGTTATCAACAGCTTCTAAAGAATCGATAGATCTGTCTTGTGCGATTTGCTCAGCGTTAGTTGAAGCGATTTCAGCAGCTAAAGCAACTTCTAAAGAATCAACAGATGCGTCAGTTCTTACTACGAATGCAGCAAAAGCATCATCATTTTCAGTATCAACAGAGTTGATTAAAGAAACGATTTCAGCGAATGAATCTTTGTCAGCAGTTGAAGCTTCTAAGATTGCATCGATTCTACCCTTTTCTGTAGCGATGTCAGATGCTAATTCACCATCAACAACCTCTAAAGAGTTTACAGATAATGTTAAGTTAGCGTTGTCTAAATCGTTAGCGTCGATTCTAGAACCTAATGCTAAATCAGCAGCAGCTCTTAATCTTGCTTCCTCTTCGATAGAAGATGATAAACCAGCGTCAGCAGCTTCTAAAGAATTGATAGATGCGTCTTGAACAGCTTGCTCAGCAGCAGTTTCAGCGATCTCAGCAGCTAATGCTTCTGATATCTTACCTTCCATTGCAGTTGCTCTGTCGATTTCAGCTTGTAAGTCACCTTCAACACCAGATACTCTAGTGTCTAATGAAGTAACATCACCAGCAAAACCATTGTCAACAGCTTCTAAAGAATCGATAGATGCGTTAACATTGATAAAATCAGCGTTAGTTGCAGCGATCTCTGCGTTTAAAGCAGCTTCAATAGCATTTTCTCTACCAGTTGCTCTTTCGATTTCAGAAGCTAAGTCACCTTCAACACCTAATACTCTAGTGTCTAATGAAGTGATGTCACCTTCTAAACCAAGAATGTCAGAGTCATTGCTTGTGATTTGTCTCTGAAGATCAGCATCAACTAATTCTAATGAATCGATTGACTTATCTGTTCTTAGTACGAATGAAGCGAATGCATTGTCATTTTCAGTATCAACTGCGTTGATTAAAGAAACGATTTCAGCGAATGAATCTTTGTCTGCTTCTGCAGAATCTAAGATTGCATCTACTCTTTCTTTTTCTGTTACGATCTCAGCCGATAAAGCAGTATCAACAGCTTCTAAAGAAGATACTTCACCTGCGATGAAAGTCTCTAAAGAGTTTACTGATGCGTCTACTGTATCAAATCCTTGTTTGATGTCCCATACGTTTGCAATTTTTACATTGTCAGACGATACAACATTTGCCCATGTGATTGAACTTAGAAAGTCAGAAATTTGTTTTGAACGAATTTGTGCCATATTATTTATATAATTATTTTTTGCACACCCTACATTATTGTAGGATTGAATTATATATTAATACGTTTATTCATGGGGGGTAAAAAAGTATATAATATCTTAATAAAATTAACTTTTTTTTACGTATTTACGTATTTACGTTTTTCTTATAATACTAAGATATTATATTATTATGCGTATGATTCATAGAATAAAGATATTCTATCTTCTTCCGAAAGATCGTAGCCGGCAACTACTGCATTAAATATAAGTTCGTCGCCTACGCGGATATCTTGGAATGTTCTAGCAGTAGTTCCTCCATCTGCTGAAAAGTAACCATCTAGGTTTTTAGTTCCATCTCCTAATGAAATAGAAATACCGTTAATTTCGACATCAATATATTGTCCATCATCTGGGGTAACAGATAATATAATACCTGTTCTTGATACATTACCAGAAGTCTTGTTAGGAGTTAATTCTTTGTCTAATGTAGTGCTAGCTTTTTTAGCTAAATCAGATGCGGAAAGTGCAGATCCATATACGTCTAATTTAAATGAAACTTCATCTCCTACGAGCCAATTATTTTTATAAACACCGGGTCCTTCCGTAGACGTTTCATGAACTAGCATTAACTTAACTGCATCATCTAAGTCGTCAACACAATTACCAGATCCACAATTTACCCTATACCAGTCTACGACATTAAATATAGAATACTGTGCAGTGTCATCTCTGTTAATTAAGGTAATAGTACCTTCAATTCCATCTTTATCAATTCTATTAATTAAAAAGTTTTCTAAAACACTTACTCTAATTCCATCATAGTCGCTATTCATAAATGTCATTTCAGATACTTCTCCCGGTGTTCCGGAGTTTAAAGATAAGTTTCCTTGTCCGATGGGAACAGATCCGTCAATGTGCTGTATTTTATAATATGGATCCATTGAAGCAGAAACTCCAATTCCAGTAGATGACCTAGTCGATTTATATTGACTAGCGTCATGTCTATTCTCATTAAATAATATCGATCCTATTTCTAAATTAGGTAAAGAATATATTTTAGTAGGGTTTATGTTTTCGTTAACAACTACAATGTTTACAAATAATTTTCCAGCTGGTAAATTAAGAGTTTGTAATCTAGCAAGCTCAAACTGAAATACAGCCTGTGTGTTTGGATCTCCATTGAGTAAAGATAATTCTCCTGAAACGCCATACACCCTTGGCATAGCATACTGTGCTATTAAGTTAAAAGATTCATCCAATAAGTTCATAGTGAAACTCGTGTATAGTGCAGGGTTTAAATTTCCATCTAATCTGTCTCTATATAATTTTATTGTATATACCTGAGAATCACCTTGAATAACATCTATTGTATTATCAATGTAACCTATAATATCTTCTTGCGTAACGTGTGCCATACTGAGCTATTTGTTTTTTATATATATCTTCTTTAATTTGTTCTCAAATGGTTATACAGTTTAAACTTTAATACTGGTAAAACCCTTTCATCCATGTCAAATTCTGAATTGACACTACATCTGAAAAATCTATAATCTGAACTTTCCTGTTCTACCTTTGTTATGAAAAGAGATATTGCTCTTAAATCATATATTGATTCTCCTTCAAATTTTAAATTTAGATCTTTCCAATTTTCAGTTAAAAGAGACGGAACTTTAAATGAATAAACTTTCATTATATCGTCTTGAGATTTAATAAGGGCATATCCTAGTTTTTTAGTTCTTTTTATATTTGGTATTTCTGTAACATTAATTGATCTTTCCACCAGTCTAAATACCACTCTTACATTTTTATGTATTTCTTCTAAAACATCAATTGCTTTGTCACATAATTTATACATGTCTTCGATACTCTTGTCTCCTTCTGGATATTCATATTCCAATGACATCGTATCCAGATTAATTCCCTTAAGTACCCTAAGATTAACGTCTATTTCTTCCTTTCTATGTTTAATTTTGTACATTTCAAGTAGATGATCTTCTACTTCGTCAAGAATAGATATTAGCCCTCCGTCTTTAAGATTCTTATTAAATAAGTTCTTAGCTGCTAAAAGTTTATAGAATTTTAGTTCAAAATCATGTGGCTCTATAGTTAGCCAATTGGGATCTAATACATTCATGGAATATTTATCTAATATTCCAGGTGCGTTCCTTTATTTTTTAGAAGATGTCTTCTTTTTAGAAACTTTTTTAGCTGTATTTTTATCAGTGGGTGGAATAGTTAATCCCCATTGTAGTATAAACCACTGTGCTTCCTTTTCGGCCATATCATGAGATAGACCTAGTTTACTAGATACAGTTTCTGTTATATGCTTTATAAATTTCTGCTCTTTCTCTTGAGTAGTTTTATATTCCATATACCATTGTGGATTGTCCTTAACATCATCATAGGTTACCCCGTGATCTTTTAATTGATGATTGATTAGCTCAATAAATAATTCTCTTTCAATGTCTCTGTTTCTCATAATGATAGTATTGTAATTAGTGCATCCATATCCTGTAACCTAATCCATTCGTCATAGGTTAAAGAGATCATGGTGAAGTCTTTTGCCGGTGTATTTAAAAATTCAAACTCTTTCGTCGTTTCTGAAAAAGGATCACTTAATATCTTATTAAGAGAGTCTAAATCTTGCGTTTTTACGTAAATATGAATTTTCATATAATTTATATATTAAGATTTCCCGATGATTTCGTCAATAATACCATAAGCTTTAGCTTCTTTTGCATTTAACCAAAAGTCTCTAGTCGCATCTTTCATTACTTCGTCAGCTGGCTTTCCACAATATTCTCCTAAAAGATTAAATAATTCTTTATTTACTTTTTGCCATTCTTTCCAATCTATTTCAGCATCTTGAATATTACCATTAAATCCACCGGAAGATTGGTGTAACATTGTAGTAGAATGTCTAAGTGAAGATCTTTTTCCCTTAGTCCCTGCTCCTAATAAAACAGAACCCATTGATGCCGCCATTCCGGTATTTACCGTTTTAATATCTGACTTAATGTAATCCATAACATCAACCATTGAAAGTCCACTTTTAACACTTCCGCCTGGAGAATCAATATGCATTGTAATATCTGTTCCTCCAACTGAGTCTAAAAACATCAGCTGTGCTTGAACAATCGTAGACATATTATCATTAACAGGTCCTGCAACCCATAATAATCTATCCATCATTAATCTAGAAAAGATATCCATCTGAGTAGCTCTTAACTCTCTTTCTTCTAAGATATATGGAGTTAACGAGTTTTCAATCTGCTTTTCATAGTAATTTAATTTAGATGATGAAACATTATGATCACTCATCGCATACTTTTCAAATTCTTTTCCGTAATTCATATAATTCTTTGTGTGTATTATTTTAATATTATATTAAGTTATCCTTAAATGTTTCAACATAAGAATAAGTATTATCAGATTCGGTATCATCTCCTTGTGTTATTAGATTATGATTAGTCATATACACTTGCATGTTTTTGAATTGATAATTAATCCATACGTCAACTGGGCCGACAATAGGCAAACCTTCTAATAATTTCTTAGCTCCTTCGTATGTTAATACGTAACCAGATAACCACCATACTCCATTATATAACCGTGATAGATTTTGGGAATGAGGATCCCATGTAAATCCAAATTGATTTGGCAAACTAGAAAGATACAATAAATCCCAATCATTAGGAAGTTCTTTTTCAAATATGCTTTCTATTTTATCTTGAAATTTATGACAAAATTCAAAGTCATCTTCCATTATGAGGGTGACTGGTGTTTTATTCTCTACAATTTCTTTCCAAATTCTATAGTGTGAAAATGCGATTCCAGTTTCAGCAGAAGAACATAATATCTTATTATTTCTTTTTAATTTATTTTTCATTCCGGGAGAAGGATCTATTTCCCAGTGAAATGAAAATGGATATTTGTTAATGTGTATTTTTTTAGAAAACCACTTTATTCTTTTTCCTTCTATTGCGTCAAAGAATCTTAAATGATCTAGTAATGTTTTACGTCCCTTTAGTTTTTGGGAAGATGCTCTCTTCTCTGCTATTTTTAATCTATCTTTCCTGTATGCTAGATGAATAACTACGGTGTCGTCAATATACTTAGTCCAGTCAATTCTTTTCTGTCTCTCGAATACTCGTAAGAGTCGAGAGAACCACTTTGCTGTGGTTCTAGCGACTCTATTAAATCCTTCAAGCCCGTACTTCATTATTGAATTTATATTCTATTTAGCAAGTCTGTAATGTGTTTACATTTTTCATAGTTTTCTCTTTCTTTAAAGAATTCTAAAGATTTTTGCAAAGACTTAATATATCTATCTTCATCCAAAAAGGATTCGTACTCAGTACCGTGCTCATCTACCATTAAACATAATATATTACCGTTCATTGAGATGCCGTCTAGCGTATCTTCTATATGTTTTATAATGTTTAAATGAAAGCCAACGATGTCATCGATTCCATCTTCTAGGGAACCTATTTCCATTGTCTTTGTATTAATCCTGAATCTCGGGTATTCCATCTTCACCTATGAGTTCTTCTTCGTTAACAATTCCTATATATGTTTCAAGTATTTCTTTAAATTCTAGCTGAGTTGGCTTTTCACCTTCGATTACTTCATTTACCTTTTCTATAAAAGATAATCCATGATCTGTTAATAGCATTTTACCAGCTTCAATATTAAAGAATGGTTCTTCAATAATCATTGCGTATTGTTCATTCTTTTCTGAATTTTCTTTAGATATTTCTTCTGCTAATTCAAAGTGTCTTTCGTAAAAGTGAGAATTGTCTGCACAGTGATAGTATATTCCTAATTCTAATTCAGGATAAGCGTCTTTTAACCATAAATGTACGTGCTGGTGTACGAATGCGAAAAAGGGTGCATCAAAAGTAAGACCATAGAATATATCATTAGATCTCATCTGTACTTTCATGTGAAGACGATTGTTTCTAATAAAGAAATTTAAATACATTGTACATACAAAATCTTTGTTACCTTCAAACTGAAATTTAGGTTGATTAAGAAATGCTATTGCTTGTCTAGAGTTTTGATCTGCTTTTAATGAATCTACAACCCATTCTAATTGTTCATTAAATAATAGTGAACCATAGTTTGAGTTGATTTCATTTGTATTAGGATTAGTTAATGTAGACCAGAATCCTGAAAATTGACCTATGTAATCTACGTCATTATCTTTTCGTAAATACCATGCTAATTCACCTGCAAAATATTTCCAATTAAATTTTCTGCTTTCAAAATTTGCAATAGGAAGATATGAATCTATCCCTAGTGTTGTTAAGGGAAGTTCTTTGACTTTCATATCTCTAGGTTGTGATTCGCTACCTATTTCGTCTATGTTTTTTAATATTTCTTGAAATTGACTTGAAAAATTCATTTAATAAGTTATTAGTTTATTATTATACTATTTTTTAATAGAAAGTTTATCTTCTTTCTTAATATGTGTTATCGTGTAAACCTCGTCTCCTTTAACTATTTCTCCTTTAATGATTGCATCCGCTAAAAGATCTTCGATATAAGTCTGAACTGCTCTTTTTAAAGGCCTTGCTCCATAGTCAGGATCATATCCTTTATCTGCTAAAAATTCTTTAGCTTGCTTAGTAACTTTGATATTGTATTTTTGGTCGAACATTCTGATTACTAGATGTTTAACTTCAATATCAACTATTTGAAGAATATCTTCATGTTTTAACTGATCAAATAATACTACATCATCTAATCTATTTAAGAATTCAGGTGCAAACTTGTTTTTAAGTTCTTTTGCGATGATAGCTTCAGTATGCGCTTTTCTTCCAGCAATTGAAGATTTCTTAGTTTCAAATCCAATACCTGTTCCAAACTCACTTACTTTTTTAGCACCGACATTAGATGTCATAATGATAATTGTATTTGTAAAGTCTACGGTTCTTCCCAATGAATCTGTTAATCTTCCTTCATCTAATACTTGTAATAGCGTATTGAATACATCTGGGTGTGCTTTTTCAATTTCATCGAAAAGTACAACTGAATAAGGTCTTCTCCTAACTTGTTCTGTTAACTGTCCACCATCTTCATGACCAACATATCCAGGAGGAGAACCAATTAATCTAGATACTGCGAACTTTTCCATATATTCACTCATATCAATTCTAATTAAATGATCTTCTGATCCAAAATAATAATTAGTAATTGCCTTTACAGTTTCTGTTTTACCAACTCCAGTTGGTCCTAAGAACATAAAAGAGCCGATTGGTTTTTTAGAAGATGATACACCAGTCCTTGATCTTTTAATTACCTTAGAGAGTGCGTCTACTGCTTGATCTTGTCCAATAATCATTTTTTTAAGTTCTTCTTCCATAGCCATGATTATCTTACTCTCATCTCCTGTCATTCTAGTTACAGGAATTCCAGTTGCAGTAGAAATAGTTTCCGCAATGTCTTCTGACGTTACTTTCTTCTTTTTATCTCTTAGTGATTTTTCCCATGAAGCTATTTTTGTTTCTATTAATTTCCTAGATTGAATCTCTTTATCTCTAAAGTGAGCTGCTTTTTCATAATCCTGTTCTTCGACAGCTTTTAATTTGTCTAAAGAAATAGCTTCAACTTCTGTCTCTGCTCGTTTAATATGTACAGGAACTTTGATTTCACTTAAATGTACCTTAGCTCCTGCCTCATCCATTAAATCAATAGCTTTATCAGGAAGTTCTCTGCTTGTAATATATCTTGTAGAAAGAGAAACACAAGCTTCTAATGCCTCATCAGTATATTCAACTGCATGATAGTCTTCATAGTTTCCTTTAATTCTCTGTAAGATTTCTATTGTGTCTTTCTCACTAGGTGGATCTATAAATACCTCCTGGAACCTTCTGGTTAGTGCTCCATCATCTTCGATATTTTCTCTATATTCATCTAAAGTAGTTGCACCAATACATTGTACTTGTCCTCTTGCTAGTGCAGGTTTTAATATATTTGAAGCGTCTAAAGATCCGCTAACACCACCTGCTCCAACAATTGTATGTAATTCATCGATAAAAACAATGATGTCTTTGTTATTCTTTAATTCCTCAACGATAAGTTTCATTCTTTCTTCAAACTCACCTCTATATTTTGTACCTGCTACGATATTAGAAATATTGATAGAAACTATTCTTTTCTTTAAAAGAGTTCTTGCTACTTTTTTATCTACGATTCTTTGTGCAATCGCCTCTACTAACGCAGTCTTACCTACACCAGGATCTCCTAAAATAATAGGATTATTCTTCTTTCTTCTCGATAGGATTTGGCAAATTCTATACACTTCTTTTTCCCTTCCGATAATAGGATCTAGATTTCCTTTTGCAGCTTCAGCTGTTAGGTCTTCTCCATACTCATCAACGTAAGGTGTTTTTCTTTTACCGCCTTTTCCTGGATTTTCAAATTGTTCTGCCATTGTAGAATTTAATTGTTATACTTATTTTACTCCGTTTTTAGGAATTGTTTATTTTGACAGATTATCTGCGGCTGCTATTGCAGGTAAGATATCTGGCTTTATTCTTACTTTAATTCCAAGAGACTTAACGTAACCTATCGCAGCGTTAACTACTTTATTAGAAGCGTGTTGTTCTTGGTGGTTGAGGTCTAAATCAATTGTATGTATATTTATCCCATTATCCCGAAGATATTGTGTAACTTCGACAGATCTTTCAACTTCTCCCCATAACTTTCTCCACATATCTCGAATAGGTTCTACCTTTTCCTTCTTATAAAGAACATGGCATCCAGTATTTCCAACATGAATTACAACAGTGCTTACGTATGTAGTAAACTCACCCTTGACATGTGAATCACATCCTACATAAATTCGAATTGAATTATTGGAATTTCTTTTTATGTATTGTTT